>ODAI012678130.1_pt1 | contig 18442 bp, 17 predicted proteins | sample 1539321 | NCBI WGS metagenome assembly ODAI01 (sample SAMN02144231, study PRJEB22623) | gut metagenome | biome: sheep rumen | host: Ovis aries | place: New Zealand | reverse complement strand
TTTGTCTACGCCCTGCCCGAAGAGGCCACCGCTGCCGATCTGAAGAAGGCCACGCCGCGCGACGTGTGGTACGTGGGAGGCATCACCGACGAGAATGCCCGCGACGTACGCGTGAAGCTCGACTTCCTGAAGCCTGGCCAGAAGTATGAGGCCATCATCTATGCCGATGCACCCGATGCCGACTACGAAACAAATCCGCAGGCCTACGCCATCACTCGAAAGACCGTCACTCGCAAGACCACACTGAAACTCCACATGGCGCGTGCAGGCGGTTTTGCCGTCAGTCTCCGCTCGCTGAAGTAGTAGTGCGGTAACATTTTTGACCACGCGCTGTAAATGTCATTACCAAACAAAACAATTTTGGTAATCGCCTAAAAAAACTCTAAAGTCCCTCTGGCCCTTCTTCTTGCGATTCGGCCAAAAAGACTTTAGAGTTTTTTTTCATGTCCCGGCATCCCTCTGGGGGGGCGACGCCTTGCTATTTCTTCTTTTTAAACTTCCTGTAGAGCTTCCATCCTAGAATCACTCCGTCAAGAACGCCGGCACCCGTGCTCATCAGTTTGCTGACACGCTTCGTTGGCGTGAGCGAAGCCAAAGGCTCAGGCTTGGTGAACAGCTGTCTCCACAGCTGGCGAATGTTGCCATCGCTCTTGCTGATTTGCCTGCGCAGGGCTTCCTTCCGGTCGCGAATCTCTTGGAGCGAGCCAAAACCGGTGTGGCTGGCAGCTGTCTGTGGAACGTTGTTTTCTGTTTCCATGTTTCCTGGTGTTTTTTATGCTTGGCGGTCAATGAGCAGGTCAGCCAGGAATCTGACGACCGGTTGCTCAATCCATTTCTTGCGGAAAGCCAGCAGAAGCAAGAAGATGACAAAATAGACCGAGGCCACAACAACGAATGCTGTAGCCTGACCAACGATGGGACCAAGGGCATAGGCGGCTGCAAACGACAAGTAGATGAGAATCAGGATGACCAGCAGCGCCAGCACAACCGTCAGCGTGATGGCAGTAATCAGACGCACAATCTTCTCTATCACATCCAGCTTGAGGTATTCGCTCTGCAGCCCGATGTAACCCTTGATGGCCTCAACAAGTTGGCCGATGGTCTCTATGTTGCGGTCGTTCGAGAACATGCTTACTCGGCAATTTCCGAGGCAGCCTCCTTGATGTCGTCAACGAGGTCGTCAACTTCCTTACGGCTGAGCTTGATGTTGTGCTTATTGCAGAAATCCTCAATAGCGTCTGTGATGCGATTGCGGGTGTCTGTGCCCTTTTCAGGAGCAATGAGCAGACCGAGTGCAGCTCCGGCGATGGCACCGCCGATGAAAGCGCCAAAATAACCTAATGTCTTCATAATTGTCTTGCGTTTTAAAAATGATGATTCGTAAATTTTCCGCAAATGTAGTAAAACTATTGCAAAAAGCATCGAAAAAGACCAAGTTTTTTTGTTAAAAAAGTTTGTTTTAGGTGTTTTAACAAACTTTATGCGAGAATTTGAATGATTTTCGGCAGATATTTTGTAATTTCGCCCCAAATATTGAGAACAACGTAATTTTATTATTGTTAATACAAAAGAAAAGTATGAAGAAATCATTGATTTTGTGCGCAGGTCTGTGCGCCGTTTTGACACTGGCCAGTTGCGGCAGTAAAGAGAGTGCTTATCGCAAGGCTTACGACAAGGCAAAGGCTGCTGAGGCAGAAGCTGCCCTGACAAACAACGACAATGCCGTGGATGCACCCGTGGTGACTCCCATTCAGCAGCAGCCCCAGCAGACCGTCGTCGACAACTACGACAATGCCACCTATCGTCAGGAGTCGGTGACGCTGGTCAACGGCTCGGGCCTGAAGAACTACAGCGTTGTGGTGGGCTCATTCTCTGTTCTGGCCAATGCCCAGGGACTTCAGAACAAACTGAAGGCAGCCGGCTATGATGCACAGATTGTGAAGAACAACGACCGCGGACTCTATCGCGTGGTTGCTTCGTCCTTCGATGTCAAGGCCGACGCAGCCCGTTCGCGCGACGCTTTCCGCTCGACATATCCCGATGCTTGGCTGCTTTACAATAAATAAGCCCTCCAAGACGTTTCAAGGAGTCCAAGGTGTTCCAAGGAGTCGGAGAAATTAAGTAGACGAAGACACTATCGTGAGAATACTTTCCATCGACTACGGAAGGAAACGCACAGGAATAGCAGTCACCGATCCCCTGCAAATCATTGCAGGCGGATTGGCGACTGTTTCTACGTCTGAGCTCTACGACTTCCTGGTCGACTACATCTCCCGCGAGCAGGTAGAGCGAATCATTGTGGGCGAGCCACGCCAGCCCAACGGACAGCCCAGCGAGAACCTCCAGCGCGTCGAGCAGTTCGTCAACCGTTGGCGCAACCACCAGCAGGTACCCATCGAGATGTACGACGAGCGGTTCACCTCAGTCCTTGCCCATCGGGCCATGATTGACGGAGGGCTGAAGAAGAAGGCACGTCAGGACAAGGCCCTCGTCGACGAGATCAGTGCAACCATCATCCTGCAGGACTACATGCGGTCTCGCTCCTTCAGCGCAGCCCGTCAGTGACAAGAGTTTCCTGGCATTCAGTGCAACCTTGTCCTTTTTCAACATCCGCCCCGCACGGCAGTGCGCCGGGAGGGTTTTTGTAGACTTTTTTTTATTTTATTCAAATCAGCAAATGATATTACCTATTTATATTTACGGCCAGCCAGTGCTGCGTAAGGTGTCCGAAGACATCACACCCGATTATCCTGGGTTGCAGGAACTCATTCCGAACATGTTCGAGACTCTGACAGCATCCGATGGAGTAGGGCTGGCCGCACCCCAGATCGGCAAGAACATCCGTCTGGCGGTCATCGACCTCGACGTACTTGGCGACGAGCTGCCCGAATACAAGGGGTTCCGCCGTGCCTACATCAATCCCCACATCGTTGAGGTCGACGAGAACTCGCCCACCGAAACCATGGAGGAGGGGTGCCTCTCGCTGCCTGGCATACATGAAAACGTAACCCGCCATACCCGCATCCGCGTGCACTATCACGACGAGCAGTTCCAGGAGCACGACGAGTGGGTCGAAGGCTATCTCGCACGCGTCATGCAGCACGAGTTCGACCACCTCGATGCCCACATGTTCATCGACCACCTCTCACCCCTTCGCAAGCAACTCATCCGCAGCAAGCTCAAGGCTCTCCTTCAGGGCCGCTACCGCTGTTCCTATCGCACCAAGCCCGTGCGGAAGTAAGAAAATCAGGCGCCCGTCCCCCCTCCCCTTAGGGAGGAGAGTGGGGGGCGAAGTGCGAGTAAGGAGCAATATCGTTTTTATCCATGAATAATTTCCGAAAGACAATCCAGCCAACTGCCGACAACCTAGTTGCCACTGGTTGTTCATGTTGTCTACGAAAGAAAAGTTTCTTTCTGAACGAAATTATTCTCTTTGTCCACGTTGCCTTCTGCTTCCTCCCCTCACTCTCCTTTGCCCAGTACAACACCGAGCGACTCACCATCTCCGGCCGCATCGCCTACAGCAACCACGACTATGTGGTGGCCATGCAGCATTTCAACCACGTCATCTCAAGCAAGCCCTATCTCTACGAACCCTGGTTCTATCGGGGGCTCTGCAAGCTTCAGCTCGACGACTACACCGGAGCTGAAAGCGACTTCAACAAAGCCATCGAACTCAACCCCTACGTCCACGAGCTCTTCAGTGCCCGTGCCGAGTGCCTCATCCGCCAGCGCCACTACCAGCAGGCACTCGACGACTATGACAAGGCCCTTCAGCTCCTCCCCGACCACAACGGCTATTGGTTCAACCGCGCCTACTGCCGTTTCTTCCTCAAAGACTATCCTCAGGCCCATGCCGACTTGGAATACATCGTCAAGCGATGGCCCGACATGAACATGGCCTACGCCTTCCAAACCGAAATCTATCTCAACGAGAACGACACCACGACGGCGTCGAAATGGCTCGAGCGAACCCTCCAGCACAACCCCTACGACGGCAACTCCTGGTCCATCCTCGCACGGCTCAACATGCAGCGCCACAACTGGGCAACCGCCGACTCTGCCTTCACCAAGGCCATCCACTACCAGCCACGTGTCGTCAACAATTACATGTATCGTGCTATGGTGCGCGTCAACCTCAACCGGCTGCGACAGGCCATGGAAGACTACGACAAGGCCATCGACATGGACCCCAACAACTTCCTCTCCCACTACAACCGAGGACTCCTGCGCGTGCAGTTGGGCGATGACAACCGCGCCATCGACGACTTCAACTTCGTGCTGCGTTACGAGCCCAACAACCTCCAGGCTCTCTACAACCGGGCCCTGCTGCTCGACAGAACGGGCAACCCACGCGCGGCCATCGTCGACTACACTCGCGTCATCGAAACCTTCCCTAACTTCTGGTCTGGCCTGCTCGCCCGCGCCCAGTGCTACCGTCGGCTGGGCATGACCGCCAAGGCCGAGCTCGACGAGTTCCGCGTCATGAAGGCACAACTCGACAAGCACCTGGGCATTCAGCAGCGCTGGAGCAAGTCGAAGCTGCGCGAAATGAGAAAGCTGAGCGACATCGACGTCGAGAAATACGACCAGTGGGTGGTCGTCGACAACGATGTCGTCACACCACAGTACAAGAACGAATACCGCGGCACTGTGCAGAACCGACAGGTCGGCAGCGACCTCATGCCCCTCTTCTCCCTCTCCTTCATTCCCTATCGAGGAGGCGTAGCCACACATCAGCTCGTCGACCAGCACCTCGAAGCCTTCCACGTCAAGCACCATCCGCGCAGACGACTCTATGTCACCTGCCGACCCGATGTACCCGACGAGGCGCTCGCCGCCTCCTTCTTCACCACCATCGACTCCCTCTCTGCCGCCATCAGCGCCTCAAACGATGTCAGCACAGCTTTGGCACTGCTACTGCAGCGGGCCGTCGCCCATACCACCACCCACAACTTCTCCGATGCCGTGAACGACCTGAACGACTATCTCAGCATCGATTCCACCTCCATGCTTGCCTACTGGCAACGGGCTTACTGCCAGCAGATGCTTGCCGACTTCGGATCCGTACAGGGACTCGAAGCCCAACTCTATGCCCAGCGCGCTGCCGACGACCTCCTCCACGCCATCACCCTCGCCGCCGACAGCCCTCAGGCCCTCGAGCCCCTGAAAGCCAATCACGCCCTCCTCTGCTACAACCTCGCAACACTCCGGGCCCTGCAGAAAGACTACAACCAGGCCATCGACCTCTTCCAGCACACACTCCAGCTCAATCCCAATCTCGCCGAAGCTTGGTTCAACCTCGGCCTCACACGCATCTTTGCCGGGCATGCCGCCGAAGGACTGCGAGACCTCAGCAAGGCTGGCGAGCTCGGACTCTACGACGCCTACAGCCTCATGAAACGCTACGGCAACAACCAGAAACAACCCTGAGGCCAAGCAAGTCTTTTTTAGAACAGAATCGCAGCCTTCCCAACCACCACCCGAAGCCCCACCCCAACCCTCCCCAAAGGGTGGAGGGGGAAGACCTCCCCCCAGCCCCTCCGAAGGAGGGGAGTGCCTGCCGGGACAAGGCTAACCAGGAAAACGCCCTGAAAGGCTACGGGTAGGCGAGCTTGCTCGGGAATGAGGGCTGACAGGTTGCTGGCCTTTCAGGCCGCCGTTCCTCCTTGTCAGAAATACGATAAATTTGGGGAGATAATAAGACCGCAACGCGGTCTCCACTCAGTCGCTCGCGAGCGACTGAGCGAAGACGCCTTCAGCATCCTTGAGCCATCTGCTATATAGTTTCCTATTTTTATTTCTGAACCAAAATTTCTGGGCATTTCTTTCCCCGCTTCGCTCTGAAAGCGTCCCAGAGGGCCGAGCGCCGGCAATTTTTTTCCGATAACCTTTCAAAGGCCAAAGACTGCCGGGGAGGTGGGGGGAACGGAGAAAGGAGTCAATTTGTAGGGGAGGGCATAATTGAGAAAGGAGTCAATTTGTAGTCCCCTTCTCCGGGGAAAGGCCCCGGGTAGGCGAACGTAGTTCGGGAATGGAGGGGGCGGGGTGGCGAAGCGCGAGTGAGGAGCGATGAGGGGGAGCGCAGCGACGGGGGAAGCGACAAACAAGGTTCGACCAATTTTTCCCCTTTCATTTAAATCTTTTTCGGACTTCTCTTGTCTTTATGACAGATGCATCTAAAAAACTTAAAAGACAATGAATAAAGAAAACAACATCACAATGAAAGAACTCGCAGAACACTTTCGACAGGAACAACCTCACTTCATGCGGTATGCCTGCTACCGCCTTGGTGATACTGCTGATGCGGAAGATGCGCTGCAGGATGTCTTTCTTAAAATCAGCGCAAAGCTCTCTGATGAGAAAAGCGTTGAAGTGAGAGACTGGCGCAACTATATTTTCCGTGCGCTCTCCAACTTGTGTTCTTCACGACTTGCTGCATTGGGGAAACTCAGGACAACGCCCTTGGACGCTCGCCTCGACATCGCAGACCTTCCCACGGAAAGCAACGATGCTGATTACCAACGAATAGCCCAGCTACTTGAGGAAATCCCAGAGGAACAGGCCGAAGTCATACGTCTTCGAATCTATGGCAACAACAGCTTTGCTGATGTAGCCGAGATTCTTTCTCTACCCCTGCCCACGGTGAAATCCCGTTTTCTCTATGGACTGGAGAAAATCCGCAAGGCAATGAAACAAACAAATCATTAACATTAAACAGTACATTGATTATGACATGCAAGGAATTTAAAGATAAGGTGGTTGACCTTTTCGACACCACAATCGACATGCAGACACAGGCAGAATGCAGGGCACACATGGCAGAGTGCCCCAAGTGTAAAGCCTATTATGAAGAGCTGGTCGAGGCGTTTAATGCACTACAGCCACAAGAGACAGCGGCCCAGCCATCTGTCAGCACCCCAGCCCGCAAGCAGCACCATCTCTGGCGTTCCATTGCTGCCGCCGTCGTGTTCCTTCTGGGATTCGTCATCGGCTGGAGCCACCTCTTCTCTACGTCTGCTGTGGCCGAGACACCACGCGGCCAGCTCTTTGAGCAATGCATTAAAAGCGTGCAGAATGTTGGCAGTTTCCAAATGGCTGTCTATGCCCGCACAACGTCCAATGACAACTTTGCCTATTTCGACCCGAAAGCCGACTTCGTGAGAACGGATGTTGGACTACTGAGACAGAACGACAGCGTGTTCTATCGTGTGGAGAAACAGAACGGACGAACTGTCGTATTCGACGGTCAGGCCCAATATTTGTGGATTCCCAATGCCCTCTACGTGAAAGGGCCTCGCGCTGCCAACTTCCTCGAATACTTTGTCAACCTGCTCTACCCCGAGCGTCTGTTGGCTATGCAGAAATCTGCCATCGACTTTTCCAAGAAGAACGAAGTGATACGCACAGAAAACGATTCGACCATCACCCTGACATTCAAGGGAACGGAGAAAAACAGCGACCTGCAACAGCTGCTTGAGACTGGGAAAATGGGCGATTGCGAAGTGGAAGTTGAGAATGTGTTCACAAAAAACGACGGGCTGCTCCGCTTTGTCAAACTTTGGGTTGTTGACAGAGGTCAAAAGACCCTCCTGCTTTATATCGACAATATCCAATATAATGTCATCATGAACCGTGTCACTATCACTCAAATCCCAAACGCTCAATGGACGGATGTAACAGAAATGACATCTCCGACAACCGGTAACAGACTCAGCAAGCTGCAAAGTGAGACGGCCACACAAGCCGCCCAGCGCATGCTTCAAGCCATCATCAGCAATGACAACAGCCAAGCCAGCGTGGCACTGGTCTATTACAAGGATCTGCTCCCTGTGTTGCACGAAAAGATGAAAGGGTGTAAAGTCTCTGATTTCCAAGAACGTCGTGACGGAGAATACGGCGGCACCTATGTGTTCTACACCTTGACGCATCCCGATGGGAAACAAGAGCAGAAACACATCGCAGTAAGGAACGACAACGAAAAGCACATTTGGATTGCTGACGGCGGTCTATAGACGGCACAAGAAAAAGAAATTGTACGTCATTTCTATGATTGCAGTCCCCCCGCCTGCTTGCTGCAGCAAGTGACGGGGGGACGTTCATGTTGGAAGTGAATCTGCCTGCCCTTTATTTTCTTTCGAGCTGTCGGGCGAGGGCTTCAGACTGCTGGGAAAGTTTTCCGCGGAGGTAGGCTTCGATGATGAGTGAGGCGATGGGGGCTGCCATGTCGGCCCCGAAGCCTCCGTGCTCGATGTAGACGGCGATGGCGATCTGGGGATTGTTCATGGGGGCGAAGCCAATGAAGGCTGAATGGTCGCGCCCGGCGTTCTCGACGGTGCCTGTCTTGCCGCAGATGGGGTAGGTGGTGTTGATGCTCTTGCAGGTGCCTCGCTCCACGGCGCGGCGCATGCCTTCGACGACGGGTTGGAAGGCTTCGGGTGCGATGGTGGAGTTGTGGCGGGTGAGGTAGCGCTGTGGGAGTGGCCGCTCAGCAGTGGGCTTGTGGACGTGGGGGGTGTAGAAGAATCCGCGGTTGGCAATGACGGCAGCGAGGTTGGCCAGCTGGAGGGGTGTGACGGTGATGTCGCCCTGTCCCATGCCTGCCCAGAGGATGGTGCGCCCGTCCCAACCGTCTTTATAGCGCCGGGCGAGGTAGTTGGCATTGGCCACGAGTCCTCCCTTCTCTCCCTCGATGTCGATGCCGAGCGGTCCGCCAAGTCCGAGGCTGCGGATGTGGCGGTTCCAGGTGGTGATGGCTTCATCTTGCGATTCGTACATGAAGCGGTCGTTGATCATTGACATGAAGGTGGTGAGGAACCATGTGTTGCACGACACGGCAAGGGCGCTTCTCAGGGCGAGTGGGGTGGCGTGGGCATGGCAGCCTACGTGGATGTTGCCGTCGGTGAAACCGTTGTTGCACTCGATGGTGGTCTCGGGGCTGATGGCTCCCTCGGTTAGCATGGTGAGGGCCTGTGCGGTCTTGAAGGTGGACCCGGGGGCGTAGGCCTTGGCAATGGCCATGCGGGTGTCGAAAGTGTTGTTGGAGTTGGTGGCGAGGCAGATGACTTCGCCTGTCTCTGGGCGTATGGCGACAATGCTGCCATTCTTGCCGTTGAGGAGTCGCTGGCCGAGCTGCTGGAGGATGGGTCGCAGCGTGAGCTCGCCGTCGGTGGGGAGTGTCTGGGCGTGGAGGGGGAGTGCAAGAATGCAAGGTAGCAAAGCAACAAGGTAACCAAGGGCCACGAGCTTGCTGGCCTGCGCCCCTGCGGAGCGCAAGAACGGGGTCACAAGGTTACATGATGACAGTGTGGCTGTGTTACGGCGTAACAGATTGGCAGGGTATTTTCTTTGCATTTTTTTAGTTAATTACATGCTTTTAGACCCTAGAGTTATTCTGGTTAAGAATTAGAGAGAGTTTTCTCTAATTCTCTAATCCTTGATAAAAACGAGTTTGGGGTCAAATTCTTATATTATCTCCTTTTTTTCAATGTTGGATTTTGGCTTTGCCGACGAGTTCCCAGCAGGCGACGGCCGCGGCAGCAGCGACGTTGAGGGAGTCGACGCCGTGCATCATGGGTATGCGGACTACGTAATCGGCCTGTGCAATGGTGTCGGCAGGGAGACCGTCGCCCTCGGTTCCCATGATAAGTGCCAGGCGAGGTTCCTGCTTCAGGCGGTCGTCGTCAAGGCGGATGGAGTTGTGGGTGAGTGCCATGGCTGCGGTTTTGATGCCAAGCTGGGTGAGCTGGTGGTAGTTGTCGAGCCAGGTCCAGGGAACGAGGAACACGGAGCCCATCGACACGCGGATGGCTCTGCGGTTGAGTGGGTCGCAGGAGCTGCGGGTGAGAAGAACGGCGTCGGTGCCGAGCGCGGCAGCAGAGCGGAAAATGGCTCCGATGTTGGTAGTGTCGACAACGCCGTCGATGACAACTATGCGGCGAGCTTCCTTGCAGACCACGTCGAGCTCCTGCTCCTTGGGTCGGTGCATGGCGCAGAGCACGCCACGCGTGAGGGTGTAACCGGTGAGTTGGCTGAGGAGTTCGCGTGAGCCTGTGTAGACGGGCAGATCGGGATGCTGGCCGATGATGTCGGCGGCATCGCCCTGTATGTGTTTCTCCTCGCAGAGCAGGGCCTGGGGCTCGTAGCCGGCATCGAGAGCCACGCGGATGACTTTCGGACTCTCAACGATGATGATGCCCTGTTCTGGGTCGAGGCGGTTGCGCAGCTGGGCCTCGGTGAGCTGGCTGAAGATTTGGACTCCTGGGTGGGAGAGGGTGGTGATGTGGATGACTGGCATGGCTTAATGCGCTTCGTGCGGTTCAAGGGGTTTCAAGGGGGGAAGCTAGCGGCGGATGGCGAAGAAGCCAAGGCGATGGGTGATGCCGCGGCGGTTGAGAGAGCGGAGCTGATAGACTCCTTCGGGCAGGCGGCTGACATTGGCCGTGGTGCCTTTGTAGGGGATGGTCGTGACGGCGCGGCCCTGAAGGGTCTGCACGATAAGCATGTCGGCATCGAGCGTTGCGGGCTTCTCGGGTAGTTGCAGTTGACTGCCGTTGCAAGGCAGCAAGGCAGGATGGCGGAGGAGTGCTTGGATGTTGAACCCTCCTTCGGCAGGAGCAAGACTCTGCAGGGGCTGGCTCTCGTTGCCATAGCGGTCGACGGCGGTCACGGCATAATAGACCTGCGAGGGTTTCGGATGGCGGGTGCTGACAACGGCGCATGGGTGCTGCAGGCGCGTCCTGACCAGGTTGGCGGCATTGCTGACGTCGACGGGCCACGAGCGGCTGGCGTAGACGTTGAAGAGCAGGTCTTCAGCCGAGGGGTTGTCGGTTTTCCACGAGAGCTGCACCTCGTTCTGGCTGGTCTGACTGAGTTGGAAATCGATGGGCGCGGCGGGCGGCGTGTCGTCTTTCCACGTCATGGGCGGAACGAGTGCTGGCGAGTGGTTGAACCTGCGGGTGAAGGTCTGGATGCCCTTGGTGTTGTCGGTGAGGAACTTGCTGCGGAAGTGGGTGTGGCCCATGCCGAGTTGGCGCAGCACGTTGAGTTCCTGAGTGACGGTGGTGAGGGGCCAGTTGCCTTCGTGGCGGTGGAGCATGTAGGTGGCGACGCCGGGTGCGAGAATCTTTCCGTGGGACTGTTCTTTCCAGTCGATGGCGAAGGGGTAGAAGTGGTTGTCGCGGAAATACATCATGGGGAACAGGGCGTCCATGACTCCGGTGCGGAGCCATTCCTGAGCATCCTGACAGACGGCGGTGCGGGCGTTCCAGCCTCGCGAGGAATAGCGACGGAGGTCGTCGGCCTTTCCAATGGGCGAACAGCTCATCATGACCCACGGCTTCAGGCTTCTGACCCTGCGGCTGATGGTTTCGGCGATGTTGGTGATGTTGCGGCGTCCCTGCTGGCGCGAGACCTTGATTTTCCACGTTTCGGGATAGCGGATGTAGTCGAGATGGATGCCGTCGACATCGTAGTTTCTTACGATTTCCTCACAGAGGTCGGCCAGGTAGGTGCCCGTTGCTGCCTGTTCGGGATCCATGAAGCCGTCGGGTCCGATTTTCTTTATCAGTCGGGGATAGCGCTTGCGCAGCTGGGTGCAGCCAGTGGAGGTCCACTTGCCGACGGGAATGGTCACCACCCAGGCGTGGAGCTGCATGCCCCGCTTGTGGCATTCGTCGATGGCGAACTGCAGGGCGTCGTAGCCAGGGCTGCGTCCTGGCGTGCCGCTGAGGCATCCGTCCCAGGGTTCGAGGGCTGAGGGATAGATGGTGGTTGCCCTGATGCGTGTCTGCAGCAGCACGACATTGATGCCGTCGGCCTGCAGCTGGTCGAGGATGGCGGTGAGTTCGGCTTTCTGTCGGCTGACGGAGGATTCGGAGCTGTTGGCATAGGTGTGGGGCCAGTCGATGCCTCCGATGGTGGTGAGCCAGACGGCCCGTACCTCGTATTTGGGTGAAGGAGTGAAGGCGGTTTCAGTCCAATAGCTGGGTTGGCCCAAGGTGACAAGGTGACAAAGTAACAAAGTAACAAGTACCAGAAACTTGAAACCAGAAACTTGAAACTTGAAACCGGAAACCAGAAACAGGTGATGTCGCATGGGGAAAATCTATAGTGAGGAGTTGATAAGTTGAAGGATGAGGTCGAACTGGTCGGGGTGGAACCAATGGATGGAGTCGTCGCGCTTGAACCACGTGAGCTGCTTGCGCATGTAGCGGCGGGTGTTGCCCTTGATGCGCTCAACGGCCTCGGCGAGCGGCCAGACGCCGTCGAAGTGGGTGAAGAGTTCCTTGTAGCCCACGGTGTTGAGCGCGTTGAGATGGCGCAGGGGGAAGACGCTGCGGGCTTCCTCGATGAGTCCGTCCTGCATCATTTGGTCGACACGCTGATTGATGCGGTCGTAGAGCTCGGCACGGTCACGGTTGAGTCCGATTTTCAGGATGTTGAACGGGCGCTGCTTGCGTGTGTTGGTGCGGAAGGAGGTGTAGGTGCGGCCCGTCTGGTGGCAAATCTCTAACGCATGGACCACGCGCCGCGGGTTCTGCCGGTCAACGATTTCGTAATGCTCGGGGTCGAGTTGCCTGAGTTCTTCGACCAGGGCGGGCAGTCCCTCCCGGTTGAGGCGCTGCTTCATCGTGAGGCGGATGTCGTCGCGAATGGTTGGAATGTCGTCGATGCCGTTGCAGACGGCGTCGATGTACATCATGGAGCCACCGCTGAGGAGGGCCACATGTGAGGTGCTGAGCTGCTGGCTGATGATCTGGAGCGCGTCCTGTTCGTAGAGCGAGGCACTGTAGTAGTCGGCAAGGCTGTGGGTTCCGACGAAGTAGTGGCGGACGCGGGCTTGCTGTTCGGCCGTGGGTGCCGCCGTGCCGATGGGGATTTCGCGGAAAATCTGGCGGGAGTCGGCATTGACGATAGGCACATGAAAAGTTTCGGCAAGCCGGAGCGAGAGTTCCGTCTTGCCGACACCCGTAGGACCGAGCAGCACGACCAGTGTGTCCTGATGCATCATTTGATGATTCCGCGTTGGGAATTCTCAATGAAATTGACGATGTACTGAATCTCAGGTGTCTGAGGCAGTGCTTCCTTGATTTGCTGGAGCGCGTCGGTGCGCGTCAGGCCACCCTGATAGATGATGCGATAGGCTTCGTGAATGTGCTGGATGGTTTCGGCCGAGAAGCCGCGGCGGCGTAGGCCGATGAGGTTGATGCCTGCATAGCGGATGGGCTCCTTGCCGGCAATGATGAAGGGGGGAATGTCCTGCGAGAAGCGGCTGCCGCCCTGAATCATGACGTAGGAACCGATGTGGCAGAACTGATGGCAGAGCACCACGGCAGAGATGATGGCGAAATCGTCGACCACCACTTCGCCGGCGAACTTCGTGGAGTTGCCGATGATGCAGCCGTTGCCCACCACGCAGTCGTGAGCAATGTGCATGTTCTCCATCAGCAGGTTGTTCGAACCCACGATGGTAGTGCCCTTCGAGGCCGTACCACGGGAGATGGTGACGTTCTCGCGAATGGAGTTGTTGTCGCCAATCTGGCAAGTCGTCACTTCGCCCTTGAATTTCAGGTCCTGAGGCTTCGTTGAGAGGCTGGCACCGGCGAGCACCTCGTTGCCGTTGCCGATGCGTGCACCCTGGTTGATGGTCACGCTGTTCTGAAAAACGTTGTTGTCGCCGATGACCACATCGCGGTCGATGTAGCAGAAGGGACCAATGATGTTGTTGTCGCCGAGCTGAGCCTCGGGGTGTACGTATGCTAATGGACTGATTTGATTCATAGCTATTTGTTCTTGACGATTTGAGCGGTGAACTGTGCCTCGGAAACGACCTTGTCGCCCACGAAGACGTAGCCCTTCATGGTGCTGACGCCGTGGCGGACGGGATGCAGGAGGTCGACCTTGAACAGCAGAGTGTCGCCGGGCACGACCTTCTGGCGGAACTTCACTTCGTCTATGCGCATGAAATAGGTTGACCAGCGCTCTGGCTCGTCGACCTGGCTCAGCACGAGCAGGCCGCCACACTGGGCCATGGCCTCTACCTGCAGCACGCCGGGCATGACGGGCTCTTCGGGGAAGTGACCGGTGAAGAAGGGTTCGTTGGCCGTGACGTTCTTCACGCCGATGATGCTCGTGGGCCCCATGGAGATGACCTTGTCGACGAGCTGCATGGGGTAGCGGTGGGGCAGCAGCTGGCGGATGCGGATGTTGTCCATCACCGGCTCCTGGTTGGGGTCGTAGATGGGTGCCTGCACCTCGTGCTTCTTGATTTCCTTGCGCATCAGGCGCGCGAACTTATTGTTAATGGTGTGGCCGGGGCGGGTGGCCACGATGCGGCCCTTCAGCGGACGGCCGATGAGGGCCATGTCGCCGATGATGTCGAGCAGCTTGTGGCGCGTGCATTCGTTTTCCCACTGCAGGGGCTTCGGCTGTATGTAGCCAATCTTCGTGGCGTCCATGTGGGGCACCTTCAGCAGGTCGGCAAGGTTGTCGAGCTGCTGCTGGCTGACCTGGCGCTCGTAGATGACGATGGCATTCTCAAGGTCGCCGCCCTTGATGAGGTTGGCATCGAGCAGGGGCATGATGTCACGAACGAACACGAACGTGCGGGCTGGGGCAATCTCCGTGGGGAAATCCTCAGGGCGCTCGAGCGTGGCGAACTGGCTGTTGATGAACTTTGACTCGAAGGAACACATGGCCGTGAGCGAGAACTCCTCATCGGGCAGGAGGGTGATGCACGAACCGGTCTCCTCGTCCTTAATCTCAATCTTCTTGCGAATGACATACCAGTCTTTCGTGGCGTTCTGCTCTTCGAGGCCCACTTCCTGAATCTTCTCTACATACATGATGGCTGAGCCGTCGAGAATGGGGAATTCGGGACCGTCGACCTGAATGAGGCAGTTGTCGATGCCCATGGCGTAGAGGGCTGCCATGCCGTGCTCAACGGTCGACACGCGCACCTCGCCCTGCTGCAGCACGGTGCCGCGCTGGGTGTCGACAACCTTCTCGGCAACAGCCTCAATGGTGGGCTGGCCTTCAAGGTCGACGCGCTGAATGCGATAGCCGGTGTTCTCGGGAGCGGGGTTAAACGTCACGGTCAGATTCAGACCTGTATGCAGTCCCTTGCCTGAAAGCGAGAAACTGCTCTTGAGGGTTTTCTGTTTGATGGTTTCCATTTATGCTGTTCTGGTTTTTGTTTACGTTTTTTTTATTCGCCGGCCTTTGCCTTCAGTTCGTCGACCTCCTTGCGCAAGGCCTGCAATTCCTTGTAGACTTCGGGCAGGCGCTGGAAGATAACCTGCGACTTGAAGTAGCCGCGCGTGTTCATCACTGGCGTGCCGATGAGCGTCTGGTTGTCGTCGAGGCTGCTGGGAACGCCCGACTGGGCACCCAGATTCACGTGGTTGCCGATGGTGATGTGGCCTGCCAGACCCACCTGGCCGCCGAACATGCACCACTGGCCCACCTTGGTGCTGCCGGCCACACCCACCTGGGCCGACATGACGGTGTTCTCGCCGATGTCGGTGTTGTGGGCAATCTGAACCAGGTTGTCGAGCTTCACGCCCTTGCGCACGTAGGTGCTGCCCATGGTGGAACGGTCAACGCAGGTGTTGGCGCCAATCTCGACATCGTCCTCGATGGTCACGATGCCAATCTGCGGAATCTTGTCGTAGCCGTTGGCTGTAGGAGCAAAGCCAAAGCCGTCGGCACCAATCACGCAGCCGGCATGGAGTGTCACGCGCGAACCCAGCCGACAGTCGTGGTAGACGACGGCGTTCGGATAGAGGATGCAGTCATCGCCTACGGAAACATTCTCGCACACGACCGCATGCGGATGAATCTGGCAGCCCTTGCCAACCTTGGCTCCGTCGCCGATGTAGGCAAAGGCTCCCACGTAGCAGCCCTCGCCAACCTCGGCCGTGGGAGCAATGAAGGCCAGCGGGTCGATGCCCTGACGCTTGGGCTTCATCGACTCATAGAGCTGCAACAGGCGAGCCACGGCCTCATAGGCGCTCTTCACGCGGATGAGGGTGGCCTTCACTTCGTGTTCCAGCTGCAATGCCTCGTCGACGAGCACCACTGATGATTGCGTGTCGTAAATGTAGTGGGCATATTTGGGATTCGAGAGGAAGGAGATGGCACCAGGCTTGCCTTCCTCGATTTTTGCAAACGAACTGACGGTGGCCTGCTCGTCGCCTTCGACGCGGCCACCTATCATCTGGGCTATCTGTAAAGCACTAAATTCCATACTTTTCAAAACTCAAGGATTATATCGGGTTTGCAAAGTTACACATTTTTATTTAAATACGCTGATAACAGAGGTAATATTTACGGATTTTTTTGGAAAGTAAGGAAATATTGAACAATTCTGAAGCCTCTGAGATATCTTTGATGATGGTTTCGCCCGGGCTCTCTTCGCCTTTCTGAGCATCTTTCATCAGAATGTCAATCTGGTCGTCGCAGGGGTCGTACATGTCTTTCTGAATGGTGTTCAGGCTCATCAGGAAGGCTGCGTCGTCGAACGTCACGCCGCATGCCTCGGCCAGCCGCTCCTGCAACTGGCTGACACGCGCCTCGGCGAAGGGCTCCGCGCTCACTTCGACGCGGAAAATCCGTCTCTCGGCCAGGTCTCTTGCCAGAATGGAGAGAACGCGGTCAGGGTGGCTCATCCAGGTCTTCACGCTGGCCCAGATGTCGTTGTCGTCGAGCAATTCGTAGTTCTGAAGGGCCTGTGGGTCCTGTTCGAAGCGCTCGGCGGTGACGTCGTTGTAGAGAAAATAGCGCAGGGCGGGCGTGGCAAACACCTCCTGCCCCTGGCGGGCAAGCCATTTGGCGCGCTGAAGCAGGCACACCAGCGTCTTCTCGTAGGCAACGGTAGTCTTGTGCAGGTAGACCTGCCAGTACATCAGCCGTCGCGTGGTGAGATAGTTCTCGATGGAATAGATGCCTTTCTGCTCGACCACCAGGCGGTCGTCTATCACGTTCAGCATCTTGATGATGCGTGCCGAGCCGATGTTGCCCTCGGTGACACCGGTGAAGAACGAGTCGCGGCGCAGGTAGTCCAGGCGGTGCATGTCGAGTTGCGAGGAAATGAGCTGGTGGAGGAAACGCTTGGGGTGCTCGTCCTTGAAGATGCTGATGGCCAGGTTCAGTCGGCCTTGCATCTCGCGGTTGATTTCCTCCATCATCATCAGTGAAATCTGCTCGTGGGAGATGCCCGAGATGAGCGTGTGTTCCAGCACGTGCGAGAATGGACCGTGACCAATGTCGTGCAACAGGATGGCAACCTTCAGCGCTTCGGCCTCAGAGTCGAAAATGAAGATTCCCTTCTGCTGCAGCGAGAGAATGGCCTCGCTCATGAGGTGGAAGGCGCCCAGCGAATGCTGGAAACGAGTGTGCTGCGCACCGGGGTAGACCACGGATGCCATGCCCAATTGCTTGATGCGCGAAAGTCGCTGGAAAAGGCGGTGCTTCACGATGTCGAGCAACAGTCCGCGAGGCACCCTGATGAACCCGAAAACGGGGTCATTTATTATCTTGTAATCGTTCATTGGGTGCAAAGTTAGTGCAATTTGAACACAATACAAAACAATTGAGGAAAATTTTTGATTCCTGAGCAGTGATTTCGCCCGAAATGCCTTTTCATGGGCTCAAAAGCCTCCTCTGATGGCTGCAGATGCATGACCTCGTAAAGTAATATATCATATATTACCGACCAATATATCATATATTACTGACCAATATATCATATATTACTCAGCAATATATCATATATTACTTTGCAATATATCATATATTACTTCATGAAAGCAATGCCGACACACGACAAAAGCCATGCTATTGCAGCACAAAAGGCAAAAAAACTCACTGAAAAGTTTCATGTATTGATTTTTTTTCCGTAATTTTGCAAGGAAGAATCGGACCCTTGCGTCCGTTCTGCAGTCACTCTTAGTATAAACCCTTAATCATTGAAATCTTATGGAATGGTACAACATTGTTTTCGTAGTGGTGCTGGTGGTCGTCGGCATAGTCGTTTACAGAAACAAGAAAAACGAGGAATAAAAGGACTGGAAAACAATTTCACGATGAAGACAAATCTTTTCAGCCATCAGGAACAAGGCTTCCTGAAAGGCATTCTCGGCCTGCTGAGTTGTGGACTGATGATGGCATCCTGCGGCAGCAAGCCACAGCAACCTGCCGATGCCGAATTTGAGGACGACGTGACCATTGCACTGGCCGATGGCGGGCATGTCGACCTGAACCGACTGCAATGGACACGCCAACCGGCAAAGTTCGAGGTGAAGGGCGACACGGCTTTCTTCACGACCGCTCCCCACACCGACCTCTGGCAACGCACCTATTACCACTTCCAGAACGACAATGCACCCGTGCTGCAGATGAAGACGCGCGAGAAGTTCTTCAGTTTCGTGGTGAAGACCGA
>ODAI014256957.1_pt1 | contig 18444 bp, 12 predicted proteins | sample 1539321 | NCBI WGS metagenome assembly ODAI01 (sample SAMN02144231, study PRJEB22623) | gut metagenome | biome: sheep rumen | host: Ovis aries | place: New Zealand | reverse complement strand
TATTCCAGACAGCGTGACCAGTATCGGAAGGTATGCGTTCAATTATTGTAGCGGTTTGAAGAGAATTGTTATAGGAACCGGCGTAACAACCATACCACAGGGGTTGTTATACGTTTGCTATTCGCTTGAAAGTATAACTATACCTTTTGTTGGCGACAGTATAAAAACTGCAAGTGATACGTATCAATATCCTTTCGGCTACATATTCGGGACGAACAAGTATATGAAAGGGACAGACCAACCTTATTATGACTCAAGCACGAGTTCAACTAAATATGCGACTTATTATATCCCGAGTTCGTTAAAATCCGTAACGGTGACGGGCGGAAATATTGTATATGGAGCGTTCTATGAATGTAGTGGTTTGACGAGCATAACTATAGGCGACGGCGTGACAAGTATAGGGGGTGATGCGTTCGCTTATTGCAGCGGTTTGACGAGCGTAAATATTCCTGACAGCGTGACCAGTATCGGAAGTTATGCGTTCATTTTTTGTAGCGGTTTGACGAGCATAACTATTCCGGACAGCGTGACGAGTATAGGAGATTCTGCGTTCAGAGGTTGTAGCGGTTTGACAAGTATTGCTGTAAATGAAAGCAACCAAAAGTATAGAAGTGAAAACAACTGTTTGATAGAAAGAGAAACTAACACTTTGATATTAGGTTGTAAAAACAGCATTATCCCCGACAGCGTGACGAGTATAGGGGATTCTGCGTTCGATTTTTGTAGCAGTTTGACGAGCATAACTATAGGCGACGGCGTGACGAGTATAGGAAATTATGCGTTCAGAGGTTGTAGCGGTTTGGCGAGCGTGACTATCGGAAACAGCGTGACGAGTATAGGAGATGCTGCGTTCTTTGGTTGTAGCGGTTTGACGAGTATAGCATTTAACGGAACAACGGCGCAGTGGAAATCAATAAGAAAAGACAGTGATTGGAATTATAACGTTCCATCGAGGTGTAAGATTTATTGTACAGACGGCACATTGAATATTTAATGATATACTATGAATATTGATAACTTGAAAACAAATTGTAATGTCTTATACGGGCGGGCGATAGAACTTTTCGAGCAAAACGGCGATAGAAACGAAATCTGCCGTAAGCTTTTGGCTACCGCCGAAGTGCTCGTGGAAATAGGCAAAATAAGCCCGATAGACACGGCAAAGAGCGAGAGTAGCGCGCATAAACTCTTGGAAGCGAGCAAGAAACTCCGCGCGGGCGAAAATTATTCCGCGGTGTATCTCTTTTTGACGGGCAGAACGCTTGTTCCCACTAAAACCCAGCCTAAAAAAACAGAGAGCGCGGAAAAGGCGACTAATATTTCCCACGATAGCAATGAAAGAGAGATTGCAAAGGATATACTAAAAGAGCCTAAAAAAGAACTCGCTCCGACTCCCGCAGGTTATTCGTTTGATTGGGACGTGCGTCCCGCCGTTTCTTTCGACGACGTGGCGGGCTTAAAAGACGTAAAAGACGCGGTTATTAACAAAGTTATACTGCCGCTTATAAAACCCGAACTTTATGAAGGGTATGACAAGAAAAACGGCGGCGGCTTGCTTTTATACGGTCCGCCGGGAACGGGAAAGACAATGATAGCGGCGGCTATTGCAAAAGAGATAGGCGCGAAGTTCTGCTCGGTAGGCGCGTCGGATATTATAACAAACGGAATAGGTAATTCCGAAAAAGCGATAGACACACTTTTTAAGGAAGCGAGAAGTTTTGACTGTGCGGTTATATTTTTCGATGAAATAGAAAGCCTTTGCCCCGTGACCACGCATGCGCAACACGCAAGGCAAATCCGCTCCGAACTGTTAAGGCAGATACAGGGGCTTGACTCATACGGCGGGAAGAGCAAGAAGATACTTTTCCTTATCGCCGCGACGAATAAGCCTTGGGAAATCGATCCCGCGTTTATCCGCCCGGGTAGGTTCGGCACGAGGATATACGTCGGGCTTCCCGACGAGAGCGCAAGGCTGTATATGATAAAATCCCGCGTGGAGAAAATAAGGTCGGCGGGGAAGGTCGCCGTCGGAAACATCGACTACGGCGAGATAGTTAAAAGAACGGAAGGGTTCAACGGCGCGGACGTAGCGAATTTAATCGACGAGGTGCAAGAGATTTCGATAATGCGAGCGGCAACGGGCAAGACCAAAACTCTATCGCAAGAAGACTTTGAAAGGGCGCTTAATAAAATAACCTCGTCGGCGCAAGCGAAAGACTTGCAAAAACTCGCCGAGTGGCGAAAAGAAAACGGATAAACACAGCAATAATCGACTTATAGAAACACTTTTAAGATACGGACGGTAAATTATGGCACAAAACATTTGTAATATTTGCGGAGCGAACTACGAATATAAAAACGGCAGGTGGATATGTCCCGCTTGCGGAGCATATAAGCCTGAAGAACTTTCTAACGAAGAAGTTACGCTTTTATATAACGCGTCGCAAAAAATAAGGCTTGCTCTTTTTGACGATGCAGAAGAACAGTATAAAGATATCGTAGCGAAATACCCTGATAACCCTGACGGTTATTGGGGGCTTGTGCTTGCAAAATACGGTATCAAATACGAACAGGATTATGACGGGAAAATGATCCCGTCTTGCTATGCGGCAAGTTATGAGAGTGTTTTGACAGATAAGAACTATCTTAAAGCAATAGAACTTGCGGATAAGGATAATAAAAAATATTACGAAGAACAGGCAAACAAGATAGAGAAAATCCGCAAAGAGTGGATAGACAAGGCAAGCAAAGAAGAGCCTTACGATATTTTTATTTCATATAAAGACACCGAAAAAGAAAACGGCACGGAAAGAACCAAAGACAGTTACGACGCATTAGAACTTTACACAATGCTGTCTAAACTTGGTTATAGAGTGTTTTACAGCAGAGAATCCTTGAAGGATAAAGCGGGCGAAAAATATGAGCCGTACATATTCAATGCGCTTAATACCGCACACATAATGATAGTTTACGGTAGCAAACCCGAATACATAGAATCTACTTGGATTAAAAACGAGTGGATGAGATTTTATAAGCGTATCAAACTCGGCAAAAAACAGCCTAATGCGTTGCTCGTAATAAACAACGGTTTTAATCCTGCCGAACTCCCGCAACCGCTTAACAAAATGCAGACGCTTGACAGAAACCGTCTTGATTTTTCGAGAGAGTTGGAAAGTTATTGCAAGCGCGTTATTAAAGCGGCAACCACCGTTCTTCCTAAAATCGAGAGAGTGGAAGTAAAAGCAAAACAAGGCAAAGTCGGTAAGATTGTAAAAATAGAAGCGGTAGAATTAAACAACAAGACCGCACAAAAAACAGAAATCGTAAGAGAAGAAGTCGAAAAGCGCGAGATAGGAAACTACACCGTTTCTAAACTTACCGCAAACGCCGAAAACGAGCTTAAAATAGCTGAAATGCAACTATCTACCGCTAATTTTGACGAAGCGGGAAAGCGGTTTAACACGTTCTTATTAAAAAATCCCAAAAACGGACGTGCGCTTACCGGCAAACTTCTTGCCGACAACAAAAGCAAGGATTTAGACGGATTTTCAAGTATTGGCGTTCAAAGTTTTGCCGACTGGAAACTTTTAGAACAGGTTTTATTATTCTCCGAAAAAAGCGTTTCAGAAAAAATATTAAAAGCACTTTGCGATGAGATATTACGCTCATTTAACACGGGCGATTATGTCCGTGCAAGGGATGTGTATTCACAGGTATCGGCTTACGAAGATAGCGCAGTTACCGAAATGCGTAAATCCGTATGTGATTTAGCAAAAGGGATTATAGACAAAAACGATGATACTGCCAAATATTTTATAGACGGGTATCTTTTATACGAAAAAGATGAAGACCTGTTCTTGTTTCAAATAAGTGATGTTGTCGATATTTCTATTTGGAAAAGTGATTTTAACTTTGCAAAAAAGTATTCCGAAGACTGGCTGAAATATGAAAACACAGACTTATCGGCTAATTATTCCGCTCTTAAAATCAAATATAAAGTAAAAACGATAGCGGAATTGTTCGCTAAGATAGAATTTAACAACGCCTATTCAGAAATAGACGGTGTTTTGCATTGTTTAAATGAAGAATCGGCGGCGGCTTGCTTTAAGGATATTTGCGACAGGGTAAATACCCTTTTAAACATTGGAAATTCCGCAAAACAGGTATATTCCTATATAGATAAATTCTTCAGATATAATTTTAACGGAAGATTTGAGAGAATAGAGCAGTTGTTACATATTATAACAAACAATAAATCAAAAGAATTAGCTCCCGTTTTCGACCTTTTACTTACTCTTTCAGACTTTAATACGGAAGAATACAGCCTTTACACGTTAAGATTTGCGGACAATGCCTTAAAGAACGGAGATTTTGACCTTGCCGATAAGTATTATGACAAAGTAAACGAACTGCACGAAACGGCTCTTTCCTGGGAAGGAAAACTGAAATGCCGTTTAAAAGTCAAAAACGATATAGAATACTCGGCTAATATACAAAACCTAACCGACTTTAAGATTATAGAGAATATTTTGTCTTTGTCGGAAAACGACGGCAAGCGTTACGAGTTTTTGAGTCGCATTGTAGGATACGTTTATTCTGCACTAAAAACGTCTAAAACGGACACGGCAAAACTTGTTGCTGTTTTTGAATATTTGCTTTCTTACGTTCCGAAAGACTTTGACGACAAAATTATCGAGTGGTTATTTAAGTTTGCACGGTTCTTAAAAAATAACGACGAGTTCGATTTGGCCGAAAAACTGTATGCAATAATTATAAATTACGATGCGGAAAATCATATTGCATATTGGGAAATGTTGCAAGCAAAATTGCACTGTAAAGATGAGCAAGGAGTCATAAAGCAATATAATCTTATTTCAGACTTTCAAGAGTTCCAAAATGCACTGTTGGCTTCTGCAAATAACGATTCTGCTTTAAGGCACTACATAGAAATACAAAACAAGCAAAAGGCTTGGATAGAACAAGACAAACTGAATAAAACAAAAGCCAAGAAGCGTAAAAAAATATTTAAGGTTGCATGTATAATGTTTGCCGTCGTTGTAATTGCGATAGCGGGCGTTTTCGGCGGACTATCATATTATAATTCAGAAAATATATTGAAATACAATTCGGTTGACGGCGGATTGTCAGTATATGCGGGAAAGTTTTATAAAGCAGACGAAACTCTTATTATCCCGCAAGCCGTTGACGGTAAAACAGTAACCGAAATAAGTGCTAACGCATTTGAGAACCATACTGAAATTAAAAAGGTCATTATCCCGACTACTGTTAATGCAATAAGAGAGTCGGCTTTTTCCGGTTGCGTTAATTTGGAAAGCGTTGAGTTTAGTAACGTTGCAAAAACAAACGCAAATACACAGACAAGTGCTAATGAGAATAACGGCATAAGTCTGTTTTCAGCACAAACCTTTAACGCCGTAAATTTTGCAACGGTAAATAATAATGATAGTATTAAACTTTCCGTAATCGGGGCAAGAGCGTTTAAGGGGTGCGAAAAATTAAAGACGTTTGAATTGAATTACGGTCTTAAAACAATCGGAGAAGAAGCGTTTTCAGGCTCGGGCTTGAAAGAGATTGCTATACCCGAAACGGTTGAATTCGTTGGCAAGAATGTCTTTGAAAATTGCAATAGCCTTACTGTAATAGAAGTCGGCGACCGTGATGAAATACCGCAAAACTGGGATACCGATTGGAATAAAGGCCAAGAAGTTAAAGTAGAGTTTTCCGTTCGTGTAGTTTTTGATTATAACGGTGCAGATAGGACTATAAAGGCTGAACAATATGTCGTTTACGACAAATCATATAATTTCCCCGTTCCTACTAAAGAGGGTTATACGTTTGTTGGTTGGTATCGTGGAGATACGAAACTAACAGGCAAAGACGGTGTTTCTCTTTCTGACTGGAATTATACTGATGGTGGAACGGTAAAAGCAGAATTTACTGCGAACGAAAATACCTTATTCTTTAACGGAAACGGTGCGACAAGCGGAGATATGCAGTCGCAAAAAATCCATACAGCCGAAAATGTTAACTTAAATACTAACGGCTTTACAAAGGCAGGTTATACTTTTACCGGTTGGTCAACGAGTGCAAACGGAACGAAAGTATATAACGACGGCGCTTTATATACGATGGGTAAAAACAGTTCTTACGTTCTTTATGCCGTGTGGCAAGCGAACACCAACACTTTACGTTTCAACGCAAACGGCGGTAGCGGAACGATGTCCGATAGGTATATTCAGACTGATGAAACAAAGGCATTGTTTGCTAATGAGTTCGCTCGTAACGGATATGATTTTGTGGGATGGTCTACCGAACCTAACGGGACAAAGGTATATAACGATAAAGCAAGTTATACCATGGGAACAGACAGCGAATACACTTTATATGCTTTGTGGTCGATAAAAACTTTCTCAATTACGTATAATCTAAATAATGGCATATTAGAAACAGAAAATCCGACTGAATTTACAATAGAAACAGACACTTTTACACTAAATAATCCGAAACGTTCAGGATATACCTTTACCGGTTGGAGTGGAACGGATATTTCGGGAACGAGTTCTTCCGTAAGCATATCAAAAGGCAGTATCGAAAACCGTTCTTATACAGCGAATTGGCAGATTATAGAATATACTGTTTCTTATAGTTTAGCGGGCGGTTCGGTAAGCGGTAATATGACTTCATATACCGTAGAAGATTCGTTTACTTTAATCAATCCTACATGTGCCGGTTATACGTTTATCGGTTGGAGCGGAACGGAAATAAGCGGAACAGCCATAACTGTAACGATTACAAAAGGTTCGACGGGCGATAGAGAGTATACTGCGAATTGGCAAGCGGATTATTTTACGTTCAATTTATTATCAGATAACACATACGAAATTAAGTCAGTAAATCAGAATCTTTTACAAAACGAAGTGATAATTCCGCAACAATATAATGGTAGAGCGGTAACAAAAATTGGTGAGAAGGCGTTTGAAAATTGCACTAGTTTAACAAGTATCAAATTATCCGACAGTTTACTAATTATAGGAAGATATGCGTTTTCCAATTGTAGCGGGTTAGAAAATGTGATATTGGGCGAAAATATTACAAGTATTGGGGAAGATGCTTTTTATAATTGTAGTAGTCTAATAAATATAGCAATCCCAAACGGCATAGTTACAATAAGTAATCAAACTTTTCGTAACTGCATTAATTTAACGAGTATAACTATTCCTGCAAATGTTGTAACTATTGGTTCTTTTGCTTTTTATTCATGCGATAATTTAACTACAGTTTTTTATAAGGGAACAGAATATGATTGGAGTTTAATAAGCATTAACTCGTATCGTTCTGCAAACAGCGACCTTATTGAAGCAAAACGGTATTATTATAGCGAAAATTATCCTGATAATTTTGTTGAAAATACATATTGGCATTATGTCAACGGTGAGCCTACTGTATGGATTGAAAATTTAAGCAATAATAGTCTATATAAAAGGATTAATAGTAATGGTGTAGAGACTGATAACGGAAATTATATTTTGTTCGGAGAATACCCGCAAACCATAAAAGCAGATAACATTACTATTACAAATATAACAGATAGCCGTGGATATTATCTCGGTAGCGACGGAGATTATTATGCAGCATTGACAGCAAATCCGTGGGAAAACAATTATAAATTTTCAAATGGGAATACTGTGGTAGAGGGAAATGTGTATTATTTCAAAGTAGAGCCAATAAAGTGGAGAATACTTACTGAAAATAATGACACAGCAACTTTGCTTTGTGAAATGATTATTGACATAAATAGATTTGATGATGATTCACATGATTATGCTAGTAGCGAGATAAGAGCGTGGCTTATAAATAATTTCTATAATACTGCGTTTAATGAATTACAAAAGAACATTATAAATGACAATTCATTTGATAACTTAAATGACAAGATATACATTTTGTCTATGGATGAAGTAACGAACAATGCATACGGCTTTAGCTCTAATTACAGTAGTTATGATACAGCTAGAAAAAAAGCACCTACTGACTATGCAATTGCACATCGAGCATTTTATAATACTGATAATTATTATGGGTATGGTACATGGTGGACTCGTACGCCTTCAACTTCAGATAGTCATAGCGTATGGTGTGTGTATTTTTATGGCAGATTAATGTATACGGGTAATCAATATACAGGGTGTGCATACGATAGTTACGGAGTTGTCCCTGCAATACAAATAAGATTAAATTCATCGAGTGTTGTTCCGTCTGAAAGTACGGATTTATATAAAAGAGTAAACTCTACTGGCGTTGAAGACGATAACGGAGATTATATTTTATTCGGCGAGTACCCGCAGAGCATGGTAACCGATAGCACTATAAAAACATCACTTAATTCTATGGCAGGTTCATTACCTACAAGCAGTAACAATAGGAATTGGACATCTTACGGATACTATTATAATGGTTCGATAAGCAACTATATGTGGTATATAGATTTAACGTTTAATGGTGAGAAATATCGTGGTGTTTATTTTACGCAGTATAGACCGAGAGTGACTGGCGGAAGTAGCAGCGACACATGTCAAGACGATAATGGATATGTTCCAAACACGATTTATTGGTTCAAATGGGAACCTATCAAATGGCAAATTATATATGCGGATGATGGCACTGCATTATTATTATGTGATATTGCAATCGATAGTCAGCAGATTTATGTTAACTATTCCAATAGGACTATAGATGGTAGCACCATTTATTCAAGCAATTATGAATATAGCGATATAAGGAAATGGTTGAATGAATCTTTTTATGAGTTAGCTTTTACCGCAGAGCAGAGAGATATTATTCAGACAGTTTTAAATAATAATAGTGCTAGTAGCACCAACCCAAAGGGTAATAGTACTTATTGGAATAATGGAACAAACAATTATTCGTGTAAAGACACTTATGACAATGTATTTTTGTTTAGCGTGTCAGAGATAACGAATACTGAATATGGCTATTCAAACAATGTAGAAACGCAAGATGATTTTAGGCAAAAATATGCAAGTGATTATGCTAAATCGCAAGGCTGTGGTATTGTAAATGGCTATTGTAATTGGTGGACGCGTTCATCTGTATATAGTTACAGAGGATATGTAAGAGTTTGTAACGCAGATGGTAGTGCTGGCGATTGGTCGTACAATGCGGTTTACGATACAAACAATGGTGTCGTCCCTGCCTTGTGGATAAAGTTGTGATTACTATATAACGAGATTAAGGTGGAAAACAAATGTGTAATAGATTTAATAGTTATAAAGATAATCAAGTGTTATTTTATGGGGATATTTTAGGTTTTTCGTCTTGCATGCAAGAAATTGAAGAAAAAAACAACAAGAAATCAGATAATGGTTGTGATAATGTTTTAGACGAACTTTATAAAACAGAGATAGTAGACGCAAAAATAAAAAGAATCGAATTGGGTGTAAATTTTATTTGGCTTAGTGATAGTTTTGCTTTTGCGAGTGACAAATCTCGTTGGGATGCCTTTAAGCGTTTATTGTTAGATTTTATAAGCACATTATGGGCAACTGATTTTATTTTTAACGGCGCAATTACATTTGGGAATTTGCATAATGATAAAAACATTATGGGCTATAGATTTGTTGAAGCCGTTCGTTTACAAGAAGGATGCCATACCCCAGAAATAATAATTAGCGGAAACGCTTATTCCAATTTGCAATTTGACGAAAAAGAAATATACATAAATGACGACTCAAAATTCTGTTTTGATTATGTTTATTGTTTATTAATTAATAGGCTTAATGCTTGGGATAATAGGAATTGCTTAAGATTATCTTGCTTTTTTCGTTTGGCGCAATTATGTGAAAGAGGGTTGAACAATAGCAACGAGATGATAAGAAACAAATATGCAAAAATGGTCGAGTTGGTCGTAAACGCTTTTAATAAAGTTGACAGTAACGACGAGGATGTGTTAGCCCAAAAGAAAACTTTTACTCAATTGTATAAAAGTGTTAAGGAATAATGAAAAGTGAACTTGTTAGATGAATTAAATAAGATTCCAAAAGGAAGATGGTTGTATTATACGCAAGATTTTGCCTATATCAATTTTGAACAGGCATATTGTGATTCATTTGAGTTTGTCCAAAAATATTTCAATCTTGGCGGGAAAAGTGGTTTTCTCCCCGAAACTATTTTTGGGAATGCAAATGACAAGGCGGATAGAAAGGAATATGATTTAAGAGCAAAACACGTTGTAAGCACATATTTTTTAGGCATCTATTTGTTTAAAAAAATAAAGTTTTTTAAGCCTGGGAAAACTTCTCTTTTAGCAGAAAAGAATAATAAGAACGAATTTTTATGGGCATGGTTTCTTTGCTCGCTTTATCATGATGCGTTCTATAATTGTGAGAAAGACGATTCCAATACAAATACAGATATTGAAAGAATCAGAGATTGTCATTTTGGTTATTGTAAAAACTCGTGGCGGTTATTATATGATAAGAAAACGATAAAAAAATATTATGAGAAGAATCAAAAAGGGAAAGAGCAAGATAAGGATAATTACACAAGCTTCAATGGGGAAATCCATTATGACCACGGCATATTGGGCGCAGAATGGCTGTATATAAACTATAAAAATAAACTAGATGAATTATTTATGAGTGAAGAAAATAGGCAGATATATAAATTAGGTGGCATATTAGTAGATGAAAATGGACTAAAACTTGATAAAGCACATTTTAATGCTGTTTGTAACATCTCAAAAGTAATAGCGAGTCATAATATACATATTTGCGACAAAAATTACATTGACAGCAACGGACATAAAGATATAGATAAATACAGAAACGCCAAGTTAGAAAATTTAATACCTGGTGAAGTGGATTTTCATAAAATGCCATATAACAAGTATGGCAAATTTGGAGTATACGACAAAATGTATCTTCTTCTTTCATTAGTGGACAGCATAGAGCCAACAAAGAAAGAAATTGATTTAAAAGACATTGATATTGAAGTTTCAAATCTAAATAATTATAAATATGAAATAGCAGTTCAATATAATAAATTAAGCGATATGGATAAGATTAAACAAACAATAAGTGCTATGCCTTCTTGGCTTAAATATATTGTAGTTGAAAATAATGGAAATATAATTAAAATCACTTTAGATTTTTCATCGTTTAGGGAACGAAAATATTTATGAATAATCAACCGAAAATTGAAGCATTTAAGAGTTACTATAACCAAGGAAAAGATTTATATAATGCGAGAGATATTTCTTCCGCAAGAGAGGCGTTTATCAAGGCGGCAGAACTTGCCAACGATATTTCCATAAACGCAGCGTCTTATGACGTGCGTATGGAATATCATAAAACGGCGGTCAAGATTCTTGATTTCGTCAAAAAATCGTGTGTTAAAACGCCGCCGCAAGCCGTTACACCAAATAATCAGAACGGCGAGCAAGAAGAAAAGCCGCAAGCGATAAAAGCGGAAAAGAAAAGCGGTATAACTTTTGCCGACGTTGCGGGACTTGAAGACGTGAAAGACCAAATACGGTATAAAGTTTTAGAGCCGCTTAAAAATCCCGAACTTGCGGAGATTTATAAGATAGAGCCGGGGGCAAAGATTTTGCTTTACGGTCCGCCCGGAACGGGTAAGACGTTTATTGCCCGTGCAATCGCAGGCGAAGTGGACGCAGAGTTTTACGCTGTAAATTGTCAAGATCTTATTTCAAAATATATGGGCGATAGCAGTAAAAAATTGGACGAGTTGTTTGAGCAGGCGCAAAAGAACGAATGCGCAATCATCTTTTTTGACGAGTTCGATTCGGTTGCAAGCAAGCGTGGCGACGGCGCTGACGGCGTGGATGCGGAAATGGCGCGTTTCGTGGCGACTTTCTTAACCAAAGTTGATGGTTTCAAAAAGAGCGAAACAAACAAAATGTTTTTACTTATCGCCGCGACAAATCGCCCGTGGGCGTTAGATAGTGCAATGCTCCGTGGCGGTCGTTTCGATACGCATATTTACGTTGGCGTTCCCGATCAGGCGGCGCGTGAGTTTTTGGTAAATAAAGTCTTAAAAGGCTTACCAATGGACGAAGACGTCGATTTATCTAAACTTGCGTGGGCGTTAGAAGGTTATGGCGGCGGCGATATTACGGCGATCTGCGGAAAGATAAAACTTGCGGCGTATATGCGCTCATTGAAAGTTGGAACACCGCAGAATATCACTCGTGAAGATTGCAATGATGTTTTATTGTCTTCGCACAATATGATAACGGCAGAAGATATAGAAAAGTTTGAAAAGTTCCGTGCAAGCGGTTCGATAGACTAAAGGAGATAATATGCAAGAGATTTGTCCTATTTGCGGTAGCAAAGAAATAAAAATACTTGATAACACGACTAAAAAATATAAATGTTTATCGTGCGATGAAACTTTTACTTTTGAAGAAAAGCCCGTTATTAAAGAAGTGATACATACCGTCGTGGAAAAGCAAGTTGAAAAGGTTGTAAGGGAGACTTTTTCTGCAAAAGATATTTATAACAAAAACATAGAAAGTATTATGGAAGTTACAGCGACTTTCGGCGACGATGAATCGCACGGAACGGGGTTTTATATTTCGCAAAATGGGTATCTGATAACCAATGCGCACGTAATAATCGATATTAAAAACAAAAAACCCGTGTTATGCGAGAGTGTTGCCGTTTGCAAAAGCCGTTCAACCGATTTTTCGGATGCAGAAATCGTCTATCTCGACGCAAAAAACGATTTAGGATTGTTGAAAGTGTCGGATAGCGTTATACATAAAGCGGTTGTCTTTGCAAAAAACGACGTTGAAGTCGGCGATAAGATTTTTGCTATTGGTAATAGTCTCGGTGTTGGACTAAATTTACTCGATGGTATAGTTGGCGACGTGAACAGAAAATTCAAATCGACAAAAGCGTTTTTGTTTAATGCGCTTGTAACTCACGGATGTTCAGGCGGTCCTGTTTTTAACGATAAAGGCGAAGTTTGCGGAGTGACGGCAGGCGGAGCAAATCTTGCCGCAGGAATGAATTACGCTCTGCCGATTTCTACTTTGGCGGAATTTATATCGAAAGCAAAGAAAGAAAAAGAGTTATCGGATTTTTAGACTTCTTTGGCACTGTGGCGTATGCTTGGCTCGGTGGGGCGTAGCTCCGACGACTTGTTCAAGCCAAGCATACGCCACAACAAAACGAAAACCGACGAAAGTATTAATCTTATGCGAAAAGGGCGTCCGCGCTAAACCGCTTGCGGACCGCCCTTTTTATCGCGCATTAATTATTGTTAATTGCGTTATATTGTATTTAAGCCAGTTAAGAAATTGTAATGTTTTTATAGGTTTTTGTCAGGGTTAAAGCATAGTGTATCGGTTGCAAATTCGGCGAATAAATGTTAAAATAGACGCAGTTGAATAATTACGGACGTATAGCGAATTGCGTATGGCGAGAAGATATAAACAAAGGGTTAAAGTAAAACGGAAAAGAAACTCGGTAGCAATTACGGGCGAAGTACAGTAAAGTTTATCGTAGTACGCCCATTTTTATTCTTCAATTTCAGTAAAAGGGGGATAAAACGTGCTTAAAACCGAGTTGAAAATTGAAACGGTAGGCAGTCCGCATATAATGGACTTGCCCGAAAGCGATTCGGAGTTGTTTTTCAGGAAGATATTAAATCGGATATTGCAATTGGTCGGCGAGAAGTAAGATATGGTTTTGCCTTTCAATATAACGAAAGGAGGTAAAATAAAATGTACAGATCGGCAAAGATATATTTTGACGGCTCGCACTTTATAGTAATACCGGGAGAGCATTTTCCCGCTCGTAAAAGATGCGGGAAGAGTGTGGCAACAAAAACTATTGCAGAGCGCCTTACTAAAAAAGATTTGTTTGAGAAGTTATATGACGAATTAAAAGATTTACTGCGAAAGGAAAAGTGGGATAAGATAACCGAGCGTATATTGACTATTGAAATATTTCTTTTCCCGCACTCAACGCTTGTGATATAGGTTCTGTCTAATCCTGCCCAATCGGCAAGTTCTTCTTGGCTAATACCAAGTTTATTGCGTAATTCTTTTACTCTTTTTCCGACTGAAATTTTTATATCCATTTTATCTCTCCAAATTTATTACATAAATTATAACAAAAGGTGACTTTTTTCACAACGGACTATAAGGCACATATGTCTATTTGCTTGATTATATATTTACAAAAGTATATAATTATTGTGATGATAAAAAATAAAGTAGGTTTCCCACTTTTAAGGAGCGAAAAAGCATTTTGTGGCTTTTTCTTTATCCTGCTTAGGCATCGGCGATAGCCAAAAAATGGTGCGAAAATAAACTCTAAAAAATTTTATTAAATATGACTAAAATTGTCAGGTTTATTTTGGTAGAATAAAGATATGGATAAATTAGCGTATCATTATAACAAGAAAAAACTTCCTGCCGAAACGGAAGGCAAATATCTGTATTATTACCCCTGCGCCGACGTGGAGAACGCAACGGTTCAAATGGGCGGGCGCGGGTATATTACCATTGAGGTGACTGACAAAGAGTGGGAATCGTTAATCGAATTAGACAGAATCGAGTATAACAACGAGCATAAATACGTTCGTCATACAACGGTTCTACCCGACGAAGACGGCGAGATTTCCGTCAAAGAACAAGAGCAATTACATACCGACGAAACGCCTATCCCCACCGCCACGGCGGAAAAGATGGATAAGGAAGCCCTTTTCTTGAAACTCTCGGAAGACGACAGACAAATATTAAACTTGCTCGAAAACGAAAATCAAAAACATATAGCGGAAAAATTCGGCGTTACGCAGGGCTACGTTTCAACCTTAAAGAAACGCGCGCAATACAATCTGGACTATTTAGAATACAAAGACGCCGTTAAAACGAAGGACAGCGAATATATCTGGAAATGCTGGGATATGTTTACACGCAAGTTGGAAATGCCGCTTTTTGCCGACGTGGAATTAGAGTTTATACTAAGTCACCTGAACCCGAAAGATCTTCAACACTTTATGTATTGGTATTACAGTTTTGGCGAGTTAATTCGCTTTTCGCTGGCTTATTACATTTACAACGAAAAAGACATTGAAAAAGATTTAACCTATTATATAACAAATGCGAGTGATCAAGAAATCGATTGGTTTAAGTCAAATTATGCCGACGAACCTGTCTTTGTGCAAATAGTATATATCAGACTGATTACCGAATTTGAACGTCGCAGACAAAACGGACTAAAAAGTTCGAGTAAGGCGATAGATGGCTTACGCACGGCGATAGAAAAACTTGCAAAAAAGGTGAATATGCCACCCGAACAGTTCTATATGGAAAAAGTTTATCCCATTATTTCGTTTATTCGTCAGCGCAGATACAATGAATATCACCGCTTTTACACAGGCAAAAATCTGAAAAAATAAAAATTTTTAAGTTTTTTCAAAAAATTCTTCAAATTTACTAATATTTTCACTCTTCCCGTGGCTTATTAGTAGAAGGACTAATTTGAGAACGATTTACCGCACAGGTTGTCGTTCTTTTTTATTTCTTCAAAAAAATAAAGGAGGTGAAAAATATATTTTGGGATTATGAAGATGAAAAGTATGCTTTTCGGGATAAACACGCTACTATCTCGGTTATCACGTTCAGAAAAGATAAATTATCCGCACAGGACGATTATATCAGAGAAGTCGAACAGACTTATTCTATCGTGTGGCTGAAACGTTTGCGTTCCTGTTTTGCACAAGAATGGGAACGCATTAAAACCGAACTCAACGCAACTTTTAACAACCGTGGCAAAAATGTTGCCTTAGAGTGTTTACAGTTCGGCGGTAATCACGAGTTTTGGGACGATTTTCCAAACGATAGATACGAGTTTTTAGCGTATTTCAGGAAATGCTATTCTTTTGCGATTAAAACTATCGGCTATAAACAGACGGATAAGAACATTATCTGCGCTGTTATCGTTACCGAACCGCACCGACGAAACCTTTTCGTTTACTATTTGCCTTTAACGAACAGTTGGCAAAGAAAGGTGCTTAGCAAAAATCGGTCTAAAAAAGGTAGCCGATTACAATTGCGTAATTTTGCCGATGAGCCGGTTTATAGTAAACACCGAAGCGATGAACGTCCGCTTTTGTGTCATACGGAATTCTGGAAACAGCGCGGCGGCGAAACTTCTTACTCCGAACTGCAAGAGAGATTTTACACCGAAATCTCTAAATGCTACGGAGCGGAACGCGGCGAAAGCCATTCAAGGCTTAAATACACAACGCCCGAACAGGCTAATAGGTTTTGCCGTTATAACGGCGACAATGATGATGTATTGCCGCCGATAAAAGGAATATGGGTTTAACTGACGCCCTATCCTTTTTTACAACAAGTCAGCAGATATACAGAAACTATTTAAGGAGGGAAAATTGTGGTTTATGGTAAACGGGATACTGAAAAACGGAACGCATATAAAATGTAGTTTATCGGATCACTACCATCAGGAAAGAGAACATTGTATCCGCACAAATAAAAAATTAAGGAGAATTGAAACGACAGGAATCAAAACAACAAAATCGGGTTGAAATCAATTTATTAACCCACGAAAAACAAGAATCACCATTATTTTTAGACGACGAAACACTGGACGTAAGCGCGACCGTGCTTGCCAATATGATGTTGGACATTGTAAGAGCCAACGGTATGGAAAAACTTACGCCGAGCAACGTTTTTAAGAAGGAGAAACAGGAATGAAGAAAGCAGTTATTTACGCGAGATTCAGTTCGCACAGTCAGACAGAACAGTCTATCGAAGGACAGTTACGCGAATGCTATGATTTTGCAAAGCGAAGCGACATTACGATCGTAGGTGAATACATAGACCGCGCGCTTACCGGTACGTCGGACAAGCGCCCGCAATTTCTTAAAATGATAGACGACAGCAAGAAAAAGAATTTTGAGTACGTTTTGGTTTATCAATTAGACCGTTTCGCCCGAAACCGTTATGACAGCGCGAACTACAAGGCAAAGTTAAAGAAAAACGGTGTGAGAGTTCTGTCCGCGAAAGAAAACATAACTGACGACGCAAGCGGAATACTCGTTGAAGGAATGCTTGAAAGTATGGCGGAGTATTACTCCGCCGAACTTTCGCAGAAAGTAAAGCGCGGCATCAAAGAAAGCCTTATCAAGGGTAATTTTATCGGTGGTTACGGTCTATTGGGCTACGATACCGTGGACAAGAAGTGGACGGTCAATCCATTGGAAGCGGCGGTTGTAAAAGATATTTTCACAAGGTACCGAAGCGGAGAGAAAGCCAAAGATATAATCAATCGCTTGAACGCTTTGGGCATCAAAACCAAGTGCGGCAAAAAGTTTACGATGAGCCAATTCGCCCGTATCATCCGCAACGAAAAATACACGGGTATTGTCAGAACGAACGAAACCGTCTATACGAACGTTATTCCACCCATCGTGGACGAAAAACTATTCAAGGAGTGCAATTTAATTATGGATTCACATAAGCATAAACAAAGAAAGAACTACGACGAACAGCCATATATATTGAGCGGCAAACTCTTTTGCGGCTATTGCGATTCGACAATCACCGCCGAAACGGGAACAAGTAAAACCGGCAAAGTTTATCATTATTACAAGTGCTACGGAAAGAAGATGAAAACAACCGATTGTAATAAAAAGCCGGTTAGTCAGGAGTTTATAGAATCGCTTGTATTTGAAGCGACGATAAAATACGTTCTTACGCCGAAAACCATTGAAAAACTCGCAAAACTTGTCACCGAAAAGTTTAATTCGGAAATTGCCAAACCGACCGCTTTACTTTCGCTTGAAAAGGAGTTAAAGGAAATAAATAAGTCGATCGACGGCATTATGGCGGCTATTGAAAACGGCATTTTTACCAAAACGACCAAAGACAGATTACTAAAATTAGAAGCCGAGCAATCCGAACTCGAAGCCAAAATATCCGTGGAAGAGGCAAGAAGCGTAAAACCGCTTGAAATATGCGAAGTAAAGAAGTTTTTAACTTATTTCGCCTATATGAAATATGAAAAAGGCGAAGAAAAAAACGAGTTTTTTAACTCGTTCATAAACCGCGTTATTTTATATGCCGACAAGGTTATAATCCTTTACAATTCAAACGACAGAGAGATAAAACGGCTCACCAAAAAGCAATTAAAAGAAGTTGAAAGCGAAGAAAACCTTGAAGAAATAAAAGAGAACTCGTCTGAACCTTGTGAGTTCAAACGAGTTGCTCTTGGCGGAGGCGAAGGGATTCGAACCCCTGTGGGTGTTAGCCCAAACGGTTTTCAAGACCGCCTCGTTGTGACCGCTTCGATACGCCTCCATATATGAACTTTAAAAGACTATAAACTAATTTTCTTACCTCAT
>ODAI010608294.1_pt1 | contig 18444 bp, 18 predicted proteins | sample 1539321 | NCBI WGS metagenome assembly ODAI01 (sample SAMN02144231, study PRJEB22623) | gut metagenome | biome: sheep rumen | host: Ovis aries | place: New Zealand | reverse complement strand
TGGATATTATCGGATAAGTAATGTTTCCTCAATAACTGCCAAAAGGCGGTTATTGACTGAAAATCTGCAAAACAGATTTTCAGATGCTTTGTACATGCGCCTGCGGCGCATTTACACAACGGACACATTCCATGATGTCAAGCTCATTTCGTCCTTCGGACGAACAAAAGTGCAAGGAGAATCCTAAAATATAAAAATTTTCCTTGCACTTTTGCAGCCAATAAATGGCTTCAAGCTGCGCTATGAAGCCATTTGTTGGCTGATGAGCAGACATTAATTAATGTGTCCTCAACAACTGCCATAAAGGCAGCTTTTGTCGAAACTCTTTTGATCCTGTCTGAGAAGATCATATTTCATGTATTTTACAAAGGGAGAATATCAATGATGAAACGGATATTATCGTTTGCGGCTGCATTAATAATTGGAGCGACAGCTGGCTGTTCAGCTCCGGCAGAGACTAAGCCTGCTGTGACGGAAACAGTAAATACACAGGAGCTGATCGAGCAGATCATCACATACCACGGCTGTTATGGCTCGGCAGCAGATAAGAAGGTCGGTGAACTTCTGACCGAACTTGAAAAAAAGGATCCCAGACAGGGAAAATTATGGGCAGATATCATGGATTACTGGGATTATGCCAACACGGAGCTTACTGTGAATGTCGATAAGCTGCCGGAAGGTCTTCCGGACGATGATTCGCTTGCATTGACGGTCCTCGGCTTTGAACTTAATGATGACGGAACTATGCAGGACGAACTGATCGGACGGCTCACTGTTGCTCTCTCATGCGCGAAGCAGTACCCTGACGCTTATGTGATATGTACCGGCGGAGGAACGGCAAAGAACAATCCCGATGTTACCGAAGGCGGTCTTATGGGCGAATGGCTGCTTGAACACGGACTCAGCAGTGATCGCCTTATAATTGAGGATAAGTCACACACAACAGCCGAAAATGCGGTAAATTCGTACAATATACTGCTGAAGGATTATCCTCAGGTAAATTCGGTCGTTCTTATCAGCAGCAATTATCATATTGCATGGGGGTCGCTGTTGTTTGAATCCGCATTTATGAGATCGGCTTCGGAGAATAATACTCCTGAGATCCACGTAATTTCAAACTGTTCCTGCGAGATAGAGAATGATATTTATCTTTGGGAGGAGATACTGCGCTGGGAGACCGGCGGTATGCTGCAGATGATCGGTAACAATGACCTTGCAATGCAGTATTATTTCGATTATGATAATGTGAAAAAACCGCAGCTGTAATACAGCTTATCCGTAAGAAAGGTGATATAAATGGGTGAAAAAGCTCCGGACCGCAGGACACTTAAAACAAAAAAAGCTATCAGAGATGCTTTTGCGGAACTGCTGACAGAGAAGGAACTCCGGAAAGTTTCGGTGCAGGAGATAGCGGATAAGGCGGATATAAACCGCGCTACATTCTATAAGCATTATCTTGATGTTTACGATCTTTACGACAAGATCGAACAGGAGATCCTTGTTGAGATAGGAATGCTCGTTCTGCGGCTTGGTGAACTTTCATCGGACAAGTTCTTCTCCGCGTTGACAGACTACATAGATGAAAACCGTACCGTTTTCAGAATGATCTTCAGCACGAACGGAAAGGCAGCTCTTCGCGCACAGTTTGACAAATGCATGGAAGGTCTTTTCAGACAGATAGAATCTGAGAGACTGAATATTGATGTGAATGACAAAAAGCTCCTGTATCAGTCATGTTACCGCTCACAAGGGTGCATTGCAGTCATTTCAAAATGGGTCACCGATAATTTTTCGGAGAGCAAGGACTTTATCGTGAAAACAGTGTCCGAGCTTGATACAAACACCGAGCAGCTTGCGCGTCTCGGTCCGAGAAAAGCTGTGGAAAAAAGATCCGGCATTTTCTGAAAATAAACGGCTGCCACATTTTCTCTTTTCAAAGCGGTTTTTAGAGGTACCCATAAGAAAAAAGAGCAGGTTCAGGTTATCCTGCTCTTTTTCTGTGTGCTGAATGACATTTTTCAGTCATGTCTCTCTTCCGTGTTCGAGAACATTTCGCAGAAACGGCCGGAGAATGAAGGTTCCTCACCACCGGCATACAGGTGCGAAATATCTCCGAAGCTGCTCATTCGGAAGTATGCGGCACCTTTGCGCCGTTCTTCCGTACAGAGTGTGGTAACGGAAGTCGGCAGAGCTATAGCGCCGTGCCAGAGCACAACCGGCGATATCCCGAGGAGATGTCCTGTGAGAACACATGAAACTCCGAAATGACAGAAGAATACGATAGTATCATCGTTTGGCTTTTCTGCAATATAGTAATTTCCGTGTCTTATATAGCCATGCTCAGAGATGACCGAGTCGAGCTGATCCGTAACATTTTTTACTGCGTCTGCCATGTTTTCCGCCTTCATCATAGGAACATTCACCCATTCGTCCTTGTCATAGAACTCACGTACATTTGTCCACATTGCAGGGAGAAGATCCCATGCAAGATGACTTCCTGCGGTTTCGGGATCCCTGACCGATACGGTATCGAATTCACGCAGCCAGTCACAGGTGACCGCGCTGCGTCCTGTGCGTTCAAGAGTATATGAAGCGGTCTTTTGCGCACGTCCGAGCGGCGAACAGTAGTAGTCCCTGACATCGAGCCGGGAGATCCTGTCAGCCAGCAGCTGTGCTTCACGCTCTCCCTTTGCGGTAAGCGTGTCTTTTTCATAATCCGGATCTCCGTGTCTTATTATCAGTAATTTCATATCATACACCTCATTGAAATGATACCACAGACAGACGCCGGTGTCAAGTGCAGAATATGTGAACGGAATTTTCGGTGCTTTTATGATCTTTCAGACATAAGGTCTGTAACAGCGGATCTTGCGATCTCTTCGGGATCCGCATAAGGCGCGATCCATGCATCGACCGCATTTGCCGGCAAAATGAGCGGCATACGGTCGTGAATGTCTTTCAGCGCTCCTTCGGTGTTTCTGGTGAGCACTGTAAAAACAGGGTATCTGAAACCGTTCTTCTCCTCGAAACGATACAGTCCCGCAAGCCATGTTATATCAGAATTTTTAGGCTGTATCGCGTACTTGCCGCCTGTCTTTACTCTGCCGTCAGGGTCGGTATAATGCTGCCATTCAAAGTACCATGATGCCGGAATGATGCATCGGCGGCGGTACCACGAATCGCGGAATACCGGCTTTTCCGCGGCAGTTTCGATCCTTGCGTTCACCAGCGGTTCATTCAGTCCGGAGACATGAAATCCCCACTGCATCGGAAATACTGCGCGGTGTCCGCTTTTTGAGGGTGCAATGACTGCGGCAATGTCTGTGGGTCTGATCTCTCCGCTCATGGATATTGGTCTTGACAGGTTTATCATCATCTGCTGCACGAACGGTGAACGCTGGGCGGCGAATATTATCGGCTTGAGCTTTTTGTCGATATCAGCATAAAATCGGGTACACATCTTTATCAGTCCTCAATAAATTTAAATGAGATGAACAACATTCTGAACCTGAGAAATGAACGTATCAGGCTGCGGTACTCAGCTTCGCTCACTCTTGCGTTTGCACTTATAAGATCATAGGTCACATTTCCTTCCTGTATCTTCTGACCGCTTCGGGTAAACCCTGCGTTTTCGTAGAAGTGCAGCCTTCTCAGGCGTTCTTCATAATTATCGTATTTTTCGTCTATCTCTTCAATTGCGAGGAACAGTCTCCTGCCTTTATAAGCATCATGCACGGCTCTGAGTATAGCTGTTCCGTATCCCTGACAGCGTTTTTCTTTTTCTACTGCAAGATAGAAAACATAGCTCATATCAAGATGATTCACAACATACAAAAAACCGATAAATTCGTCCTCGTCCAGACAGCAGAGAAAGTCCACATTTTTCTTTCTGGCACCCCGTACAAGTGTTTTGAACGGGGCACGTTCATCGCGCGGAAATGAGGTGTAATAGAGCTGTTTTATGGTCTTTATCCGGTTTTTGTCATTATTTGCATCTGTAAAGCGTATATTCATAAGTTTTCCCCTTTTTGTGAGAACGGATAAGCATAAGAAGTTCAGGAACCCTCTCCGTAACGCACATCAAGCTTCCCAATAAAGTCAGCGGCTGTTTCACGAGGGGCGTGCAGATCACAGCCCTTGTGCTCCATTATCTGTAATTTCAGATCTGCAAGCTCAGCCGGCACATACAGCCGCTGCGCTATCTCATAATATGTTGAACATTCGTAAAGTGCCTCGTACATATCGCTGTCAGTAAGAAGCAGCTCGGCGGCAAAGAAATTGGCTTCACGTTCGCATTCATTTGTCTTGTCGAAATAACCGTAGTCGAGCAGTCCGCGTTCTCCCATATCTGCGTGGAGTACGGCATGACCGAGTTCGTGAGCTGTTATGAGCTTGCGGAAGGTGTCGGTAAGCTCGCTGTTTACTGTTATGACGCTCACTCCGAGCTTCCGGAAGAAAAATCCCTTGCAGGCTTGTTTAGCCGCACCCATAGGCTCGTATGCAAGCAGGATATCCATATATCTGCACAGACGCGCCGGATCGCGGTCGCTGTATCTGTTCGTTATGCCGCTGACCGTTCTGATGATCGCATCAATATTCACGGCTGCTCCTCCTCATTGCTGCGCTTTTCGGATTCTTCACGGCATCGTATGTAGGCTTTATTCATAGCTTTCAGGAATTTGTCCTTCTCCTCCTGCGGAAGCTCACCGCCTGCAAAGAAGGCTGTAGCGGCTGAGAAGAGGTCAGACATATCCGCTGCTGCTTTTTCGCCGTATCTTGTTCGGATATCATTTACGTAGCTTTCTTCAAGAGATGTTATCTGTGGGAGTTCGGCGCTGTCGTCTGTAAGGACAGCCGGATCTATCCTGAAAAAATCTGCAATACGCAGCAGGTTTTTTCCGCGTGGGGTCAGCGATCCCTGCTCATACTGTACTATAGAGCGTTTTGCAATGCCTGTCTGTGCTGCGAGCTGCATCTGAGACAGTTCATTTTCTTCTCTGAGCTGTTTGAGTTTATCTGCAAATGTCATATCAGGATCTCCTTTCAATAAATGCACCGCTCGGTGCATTTTCTATATTATATCTCACTTTTTTTCATTTGTCAATAGCTTTTGAAAAATAAAGGCTATACCGCACAATCTTTGTGCGGTATAGCCTAGGTTCTCTTATAGATGAGATATGTCTGATGACAGAAGAACTTGACGGTATAGCCTGATCTTTCATTGCGCAGGCGCATTCTCTGTGCTGCAATATGCAATGTCTGAAAATTAAATACCTCACAGATGTAAGGTTCATCTGTGAGGTTTTGTGTCTGTCAGTATTATCTTAATTTGCTGTATCGGCGGGGGCTGAATTTACTATCGGAGCGCCGTTCAGACTGAACGACATTTTTTCGATATTGTCAAACGATGCGCCGGAGATCGTTATATCAGCGATGTCATCTGCCGATATCCTGAGCTTATCGAGCATATCCTGCATCGGCAGATATGATATTGCGGCTTTCAGATGTGTGGATTCTGCTGTGTATGTTTTACTCATTCCGTTTTTCGTTCTGAATACAAATTGGAGCTGATAGTTTTCGATCTTTTTGAATGTGATGTAGTTTATTATGTTCTCGCCCGAAACGCTGTAAGCGGCTCTGAAATCATCACCGGAAATAACGAACATCTTTCCTTCAGCCGAGGCTGCTACACTTGCTGTGATTGCTATTGTTGCTGCTGCCAGAACTGCTGCGATTATCTTTGTGATCTTTTTCATTTTATTGTCCTCCTGATGGATAATTATTGTTTTTTCTGAGGGATCTTTTTTCCCTTTCTGTGATTATATAATACCATGGATTTCCCGATAAATCAATGAGCAGATCACAGCATAAATGTTGACAAAACAACACTGAAGGTCAGAACTGTTGATTTTTATACAAAAATATGAAAACTGTGGACAAATCATAAATATAATGATATAATGAAGTTGTTGATCTGTTTTCTGTAAAACGAAAACAAGCAATTCTAATCGGAGGAATAATAAATGAAAACAAAAATCGAAAACAACACACTTACGATCTTTCTTGAAGGCAGGGTAGATTCAAACAATGCCGCACAGCTTGAGAAAGATGTATTTGAAGCTGTTGAAGAAAGTAACTGCACAGATGTTATTATCGATGCCGGAAGACTTGAATACATATCCAGCGCAGGACTTCGTGTCCTGATGAAGCTGCGCAAAACGCTCAACAAGCCGCTTCCGGTAATAAATGTGTCTCTAAGCATTTATGATATCCTGGATACTACAGGATTTACCGAGATACTCGATGTAAGAAAGGCAATGCGCCAGATCAGCATAGACGACTGCCTCCAGATAGCTTCCGGCGGAAACGGCAGGATATACCGTATAGATGATGAAACTATCGTAAAGGTATTCAGCAATTGCGGAAAAGTTTCGCTCGATTATGTCAATGAAGAACTCAACAACGCAAAAACGGCGTTTGTTGCCGGAGTTCCGACTGCTATATCATTCGATACCGTAAAGTGCGGCGAATATTATGGTATCGTTTATGAAATGATAGACTCAAAAACGCTGTCAAAGGCTATTGTTGATGAACCCGGGAAGATCGAGGAGTATGCTGAAAAATATGCATCATTCATCAAGGAGTTTCAGGATATACATATCCCCGGTGACAAGTTCAGGCAGGCAAGAGATGTCTATAACAGCAAGATAGATGCACTTAAACCGTCCCTGACAGATGAAGAGCTTGCTGTAATGCATGAGATCGCCGACTGCATAGCTGTCACTGACACTCTGATACACGGAGACCCTCATTCAGGCAATATAATGATAAAGGACGGAGAACTGATGTTCATAGATATGACAGATGTATGCTACGGTCCTAAGAGTCTTGACAATGGTGCATTATTCAGGGATCTTATATCTGCGCCCAAGAGTACTCCTCAGGCATGCGAATACAGTATGGGAATGCCTGCTCCGCTCGCTTTACAGCTGGGACAGTTGTTCTTTATGAAATATTCGGGCATCAGCGATCCTGCACAGCTCGGTGAATACTTAAAATCTGTCGGATTGGTTTATGCATTCAATGTAGGAGCATATATCGGAGCCTTTGCGGAAGTGAATGAAGATGCACGGAAAAAGCTGGATAGTGTTGTCAATAATGTTATCCGCAGCATTGTCATTCCTAACAAAGATGCGCTGAAATATCTTCTCTCCCAGAAGTGATATGTCCTGTCCTGAACGGATATCCCGATACATACATAAAGGCAATACCGCAAAAGCGCGGTATTGCCTTTAAATTATTGTACAAATAAAATCAATATGCTATTTTGAAGTTACGGAGAAGCTCCCAAGAAATCTGGTGTCACGGTCTTTGCATATCTTTGCCGCCTGATCGTCCGTAATGCCGCCGGCTGATGTCACCTCAATGATATAGTTGTATTTTCCGAGTCTGCTGCCCTCAGGCCGGTCATGTATGGTTACCATTTCAAGTCCGGCATTATGTATATCAATGATCAGATCGTCTATCATGTTTGCTTCACAGGTAATTGCAAATACAGCGTTCGTACCTCCTGAGATACGTTTCTGAGAAAGTACATAGAATCTCGTCTTGTTTGCGTCGGTGATCTGTACGTTTTCAGCCAGGACCTCCAGACCGTAAAGTTCGGCAGCACCCGGGGCTGCAACTGCCGCTATTGATCTGTCCTGCTGCTGAGCAACATAAGATGCTGCTGCGGCTGTGCTGTCTTTTTCCTCTGTCACCGCATCGGGGATATTTTCTTTTCGCCACTGTTCGGACTGCTTTATTCCCTGAGCATGAGAACACACTGTTTTTATGTCATCAAGCTTCGTCCCGGGAACACCCATAAGCGTCTGACTTATCGGAATTATTACCTCTCCGACAACAAATACGTCATCACGTGAGAGAAGAGCGTCAACGTAATTTGTAACCGCTCCTCCGAGAGTGTTTTCCTGTGGTATCACGGCATAATCAGAGGTTCCCGAAGCTGCGTCTTCGATCGCTTCATCTACAGTTTTTTTAGGGATAAAGCTTCCCTTTGAGTCAAAGAAGAATTTTGCTGCTTCTTCCGTATATGTTCCCTCCGGTCCGAGATAGCTTACCGAAGCGTTTTCTGTGAATGTTTCTGCGGCAGGAGGCAGTTCTGAAACAGAATTTTTATTGCCGCAGCCTGAAATTATAAGTACCGCTGACATAATAAGAGCGGAAATTTTCATGAACTTTTTCATAATTGATTCTCCTTGATCGGATCACTGTTGAAATTCAGCAGACTTTGACCACTTGCCGTCCCATATACGGCGTATGTCGCTGCGTACTGAGGGACGAACAAGAATGAATGCGAATGCTGTGAACGCTGCTGTAATGATCAGAGCATCTATAACATCGGTAAGTGAGGCTTCGACAGCCATTACCCCGTCCTTTGTTACGGCTGCCGAATCAAGAAGTCCTCCGAAATCGGCAAGGAAATGTGTGAGTATGCACGGCCAGATACTTCCGCATCTGAGGAATATGGCACTTAATGCCATTCCTAACCCGAAGCAGAATATTACCTGGCAGACAGTGCTCAGTAAAGGTGCTCCGAAAGCCATGTTCAGAGTATGCGTCAGGGCGAATATAGCCGATGTCATCAGCATTGTGCGGATTATCCCGCTATCTGTTTTCCACTGTCTCATAAGATAAGCACAGGTGTTTGCACGGAATATGGCTTCTTCGCAGAATCCGCCCATGCACGACAGCGCTACTGTGTTTATTGTAGGAAAAGTAAGACTGCGGCCTGCCATATAGATCGTCGGTAACTGCAAAGCACAGTTTACAACTGCACAGCCGAGGGCTATCAGAAACCATTTGAGCATCTTTTCTCCCTTGAATCCGCCGGCATATTCGGGATAGAACCAACGGTCAAACAGCAGCATTATCAGGACAGTGCCTGCTATAGATGTTATCCCCTGAACTATATTCTCGCTCCCCGGCAGGGCTGCTTTGAATATTTCGGAAGGTATTCCAACAAAAAGACCTTCAAGCAGAAGATAACTTATTAAAGTTACCAGCAATGCACCTATAATTGTATGCTTGTTCAGTATTTTGTGATTTATTATTTTTTTCTGTTTTTTGGCTTCTTCCATTTTTGTTACTCCAGTTCTGTGCCGGTGCTGACTTATATAAATAATACAAAATTTTTTTCTGTTTGTCTATAATAAAATTTGTATTTTTTTACTTATTCTGTTAATTTTGTTTATTTTATACAAACACATCAGACAGAAACCTTCTTTACTGCGTCATGCTCTCCTGCTTGTCCGGGCTGTCTTCTTTCGGAAGCCGTCTGAAAAACAATATCCCGAATGGGATACTTACCGGCGCGGACAGCAGCAGTGACAAGGGCTGTGCCTCCTGTATTCCCAGAAGTCCCCGGACATTTGCAAGTATCAGCAGGGTCGGGATAAAAAGCAGTCCGCTCCTGAGTGATGACATTATTGATGCACCAAGACGCTTTCCTGTACTCTGAAACAGCATCTCGATCGTCATGCATGGCGGTAGAAGCACCATAGAAATCGCCTGGAGCCGAAGTGCGCGTATGCCAACTTCTATTACTTCGGGATCGTCACGGAAGATCCCTATCAGTGATCCTGCGAACACAAACAGCACCGTGCTTCCGACAAGAATAATACATTCTGCTGCGATCGTGGTGAAAATAAACGCTTTTTTAAGTCTGCCGAATTTGCCTGCTCCATAATTGAAGCCTGCCACCGGCTGAAATCCCTGTCCGATACCCAGAGCTATTGAGAAAGAAAAGAATATTATTCTTGATACGATGCTCATTGCCGCAACCGCTGCATCGCCATATACCGCACAACATGAGTTCAGCAGAACAGTGGTGATGCTGTTCAGTCCCTGGCGCAGCAGGCTCGGAAAGCCGGTCGCCATAATATTTCCGAGCATTGATAAGCTGCAATGTCTGAGGTCAGATGGTTTAAGTTTTGATTCTGTCTTTCCGAGGAGGAACATACCGAGCAGAATGCCCCAGCTTACAAACTGGCTTATTGCTGTTGCAAGCCCGGCTCCGGCGATCCCCATGTCAAGTGCGAACATGAAGATCGGATCGCAGGCTATATTCAGCAGTCCGCCCGTCATAAGTCCGATCATTCCGAGAGCGGCTCTTCCTTCATAACGAAGTATATTGTTCAAGGTGAAACTTGAGCACATGAACGGTGCGGAAAACAGTATATAGGTGATGTATGTCTTTGCGTAGGGGGCAATTGTGGTGGTGCTTCCAAGCGCTGTGACGATGGTATCAATATTGGTCGCTCCGACGAGCATTATTGCCGCACCGCAGATAAACGATGCCGTAAATCCGAGCGTAGCGTTATAAGATGCCCTTACATTATCCTGCTTTCCCAAAAGTCGTGCTATCATGCTTCCTGAACCCTGTCCGAACATGAACCCGAACGCCTGTATTATCGACATGAAGCCGAATACTATTCCCACAGCTCCGCTTGCGCTTGTTCCGAGCTGACCGACGAACGCGGTGTCCGCAAGGTTATAGATATTAGTTACGAGCATAGAGATGATCGTGGGAACTGACAGGGTCAGCACCAGTTTCGACACAGGTGTTTTTATCATTTTTTCGTATTGTGTCATCTGATTTCCTCTTTGTCTTATGCAGCCTTGTAATGCTGTACTGACGGCATTTATTATAGCATATTATTTATTTTATTGCAATAGCGGTCATACAAAAACTGTCTGTCGGCTGTCAGGTGAAGAAAGAGCTTGAAGCACACGGCTTCAGGACAGTTTCTGAAATATAAGAGGATAAAGGCAATACCGCACGCTCTTTGTGCGGTATAGCCTAAAATCGTTATATTTGTGAAAAATATGTAAAAAGCTTGTTTTTTTTTATAAAATGTGATATAATATATTGGATTATCAGATATGTCTGTAAAAGACGGTCTGAATGTAATACTATTTTTAAATTATGGAGGAAGCTATGACGATCAATAAGACACTTAACGAAAATAAACTGACGGTTGGGATCGGCGGAAGACTTGATACAGTAACCGCTCCGGAGCTTGAAAAAGAGCTTAATGATTCACTTGAAGGCATCACTGACCTTGTTCTTGACATCTCTGAACTGGATTATATTTCATCTGCGGGACTTCGTGTTCTGCTCTCGGCTCAGAAGACGATGAACAAGCAGGGAAGTATGACAGTTACCGGCGCAAATGAAGCTATCATGGAAATATTTGATGTGACCGGATTTGTTGATCTTCTTAATATCCAGTGATAACGGAAGCATGATAAAATGAGACTGAAAGATTTATTTGCTGATGAGCCGTGCAATACAGGACGGCAGCTTGAGATCGACCTTTCAAAAACCGTATTGCTGTTTGAACTGGTGCTGTGTCATTGTTTCATTGAATGTACCAGTGATGAACGGCTGCTTCACGGATTTCCGTTTGTAATGGACTCGGTTATCGGAGGTCCGCTCGGAGCCTCGGGATACATGGCGGCAATGGGTCTGGGCATGATCTATACAAGACATAACAGCCCGAAAGAATTTGCCGTGAGAGGGCTGAAGCTTGGACTAATTGGCTTGCTGCTGAATCTGTGCAGGTTCACTATACCATATCTGATAGGATATGCAATAACCGGAAATTATGAGAAATATATCGCGGATCTCTTTTTCCTGACTTTTGAAAACGATATTCTCATCTTTGCATCGCTGACGTTTCTTACGATGGCTCTGCTGCGGTATCTGAAAACTCCGCCGTGGCTGATGCTGGTGATCGCCTTTGCCATGTCGGGTATCGCCACGATGCTGAACGGTATCGATCTCGGAAATGATGCGGCGAATGTTTTTGTCGGATATTTCATAGGTACAGAAGACCCTGAGGGCAGGGTGTGCTCATATTTTACTCTGTTCAACTGGTTTGTGATACCTGTAGTCGGGTATTTTTACGGATATTATTACTGTCGGCTTAAAGACAAGAAGAGGTTCCACCTGATATTCTCGCTGCCGTCTCTGGTGATCGCGGTCATATATCTTATTATCGGTATATCTCAGCGCATCGGCGTGTTCGGAGAAGGTCAGCTCTGTTATTATCACATAAATACCTACGATATGATCGGAACTGTTTTTGTATCGGTGGCAATTATCGGTATCTACTATCTTCTGTCGCTTATCGTTCCTGAATTCATAAAGAAGTTTTCAAAGGTCGCAAGCGCAAATGTGACCGCTCTGTATTGTGTACAGTGGGTGGTAATAGTAGTGTTTGCCGATCTTATCCTGTACATATCCACCGGAAGTCAGGAACTTGATGACTGGCAGATCGTAATAGCAGCGATAATAATATTTACTATTTCGTTCTTCAGCGCATATTTCTACAAAAAAATCAAGAAAAAACTGGTGTCAATGCATGAAAAAAAGATTAACCCTGACAGCTAAAGCTCTGCTTTCCCTGACTCTTATGGCAGCATTTATAATAGTATTTACCTGCTTGGGTATCTCTTTCAGCTTTTATCTCGATATGAAAGAGGATTACCGCAGGACCGCATTCTCATATACCCGTACCGCTGCGGACTTTATAAACGGCGATACCATAAAGAAATACTATGAGACAGGCGAAAAGGACGATTACTATTATACAATACTGGATTTTCTGTGTTCTGCCCGCAAGGAAAGCAATCTGAAATACTACTATGTATTTATACCGTTTGAGAATGATGTGGTATATATTTGGGACGCAGATAATACCGAAAATGCCTGCGATCTCGGATATCACGAGCCATATCTTGAAAACGGGAAAAAAACTGCCGAAGGCGCTTTCAAAAAAGACCCGAAAGAAGAGCTCACGATAAACAGAGACGCTGTTTACGGATTTATTGCGTCAGCTTGTTCTCCTGTCTTCGACAGCAGCGGAGAGCCGGTAGCTCTCGTTGCTGTAGATATGGCTATGGAGGGTTGGATAGAATCACTGGTGATGTTCATATCGCTGGAGATCCTGAACGTCCTTCTGGTCATTATTGTATCTATGGTCGTATTGTATTTCATAATGCGGCGGAGTGTCATCAGACCGATAGAAGTTATAAATGCCGCCGCAAAGGATATGGTGTCTGCCCTCGATTCTGAGGAGAAGACCTCTATCGAAATACATACAAGAGATGAACTTGAAGAGCTTGCCGGTTCCTTCAATCAGATGAACGACGAGCTGAGGGACTATCTCATAAGGCTTGCTGCGGTAACTGCGGAAAAAGAGCGTATCGGTGCAGAACTTAATGTCGCAACGCAGATCCAGGCGGCTATGCTTCCGTCGGTGTTCCCACCGTTTCCGGACAGAAAAGAATTTGATATCTATGCGACCATGACACCGGCGAAAGAGGTCGGAGGAGATTTTTATGATTTCTTCCTTATCGACGACGATCATCTTGCAATGCTGATAGCGGACGTGTCCGGAAAGGGCGTTCCCGCAGCGCTGTTTATGGTAATTGCAAAGACGATCATAAAAAATCACGCTCAGCTTGGTGAGATTTCGCCTGCAAAGATCCTTATGAGCGCAAATGAGCAGCTTTGCGAAGGTAATCAGGCAGAACTGTTCGTGACAGTATGGCTGGCGGTCATTGAGCTTTCTACAGGGAAGGGGAAGGCGGCGAACGCCGGACATGAGCATCCCGCACTTTGTCGCAGGGACGGAAAATTCGAGCTTATTGAGTACCGGCACTCTCCGGCTGTGGCAACAATGGATGGCATAAGATTCAAAGAGCATGATTTTGAGCTGTATCCCGGAGACAAGCTGTTCGTATATACGGACGGAGTCGCAGAAGCTACAGACGCGCATGACTGTCTTTACGGGACGGAGAGAATGATCGATGCCCTGAATAAGGATCCGGCTGCCGGACCTGCAGAGATGCTGTCGGCAGTAAAAGCTTCGGTTGATGAATTTGTGGGAGATGCGCCGCAGTTTGACGATCTTACAATGCTCGGTATGGTATATTACGGTCCTGCAAAATGATTTGAAGCATAAATGAAGTAATTGCGGAATATGCTGCGGTGTGCAAAGGCATATCTGACGAACAGATGTCTTTATGCTGGGATATCACAAAGAAAATGGAGCTGTTTAGTTTAATATGAGAAAGAATGCAAAGAAGATAGATATTATAATCATAATAGTTCTGGTGCTTCTGGTCTTAGCAGCAGTGTTTTCGGTAGTATATGGCTCAGTATCGGCAACAAAGGAGACTGTAAAAACTTCTTCAGAACCGACGCTGTCTGATTATAACGGGAAGAGAATAGGCGTGCAGACAGGAACTACCTTTGATAAAATGGTATCCAAAGCCCTGCCGGATTCACAGATCTTTTATTACAACTCTGTTCCGGATATGCTCATGGCGCTTCAGACAGGTGCGGTAGATGCTTTCGGGGCAGACGAGCCGGTTGTACAGTACATGATGGCAGATGTAGAAATGCTAAGCTATCTGAAGGATTATATAGAAGATTATGAATTTGGTATTGCGTTTCCCAAAACAGAAAAAGGCAAAGTGCTTTGTGACCAGGTAAGTGAGTACATACGCAGTCTGAAGGAGGAAGGAACTTTAAAAGAGATCCAAGATATCTGGATCGGAAAAGACAAGGATAAAAAGGTCATTCCGGATCTGAAAACAATGCCTGATACGAACGGTGTGCTGAAATTTGCGGTTGAAACATCTTCTCCGCCGTTTATATTTATGAAAGATAACAAGATCGTAGGATATGAGATAGATATTGTGTATCGTTTCTGCAAGAAATACGGCTACAGGCTTGAGTTGGTAGATATGAACTTTGACGCCATAATCCCTGCGCTTCAGACCGGAATATGTGATATGGGCGGCTCGGCTATGGCGATCACAGACGAGCGCAAGGAGAGCGTTTACTTCTCTGAGCCGGAATACACAGGCGGATTGGTGCTTGCGGTAAGAGCAGCCGACCTTGCAAAAACAAACAGCGGCTTTATCCCCACAGTTACCCTGGGTGAACTGAACAGCGCAGACCGCACGGTAGGTGTCGGCAACGGAACGGCAGGAATGTATGCGGTCGAGAAATATCTGCCGAATGCGAAGGAACTTATGTTAGACAGTATCACTACTGCTGTGGAAGCGCTGCGTACCGGGCAGGCAGACGCGTACGTATTTGAACGGCAGCAGCTCCAGCTCGCTTTGGATAACGGTGCATCCGGAGTAATGCTGCTTGACGAAAACCTCGGAGAGTCTACAGATGTGGCGGTAGGACTGTCAAGAGAAACAAAGATAAGCGGGCTTGAAGACAGCATAAACCGTTTTATTGCAGAAAAGAAGGCGGACGGAACTCTCGATGAGATGTATAAGCGCTGGGTCTGCGATCAAAATTATACCATGCCCGATATCGCTCCCGCAGCTTCTCCGGAGTTCACGATCATCGTCGGGACGTCCGGGATCGCGGAACCGTACAGCTTCTACTGCAAAAACGATCTTACCGGATACGATATCGAAATGGCAAAAAGATTTGCTGCATGGCTGGGCGCGGATATCGAGTTCAAGGTCATTGATTATACCGGTCTCATCGCCGCTACACAGTCCGGCACCATAGACTGTATTTTCGCCAATCTCAATGTTACCGATGAACGCAAAGAAGTCATTGATTTTTCCGACACGATACACTCTATGGAAAACGGGATAATGGTAGCCGCCGTTCCTGTCCGGGAAACAGTATCGGAGCAGTCATGGCTCGACAGCATCGTACTCAGCTTCGAGAAGAACTTCATCCGCGAGGATCGCTGGCAGCTCATACTTGAAGGTATAGGCACAACCTGTATAATCACTGTTATGTCAACGATTTTCGGTACGCTGCTTTCTTTCCTGATATGTATGTTCAGACGCACAGGAAGCCGGCTTGCAAATGCGATATCAAACATTTACGTTAAACTTCTTCAAGGTACGCCGATGGTCGTTCTGTTGATGATACTGTATTATGTTATCTTCGGAAAATCCGGACTTCCGGCTGTATGGGTGGCGATCGTCGGTTTCTCACTGAACTTCGGTGCTTATGCATCAGAAATAATGCGGTCCGGTATCGAGAGCATTGACGGCGGTCAGCGTGAAGCGGCACTTGCTCTCGGATACAGTGAGAATCAGGCATTCTTCCGGTTTATATTCCCGCAGGCGGCTTTACGTTTCCTGCCGGTTTACAAAGGCGAGATCATATCGCTGCTGAAAGGCACCTCGATCGTTGGATATATTGCGATACAGGATCTTACAAAAATGGGTGATATAATACGAAGCCGGACTTATGAAGCATTCTTCCCGCTGATAGCCACAGCGGTGATCTACTTCATTCTTGCATGGATAATCTCACTGCTGCTGAAACTGATACTGAACGCTGTCACTCCGAAAAGAAAGAGAAGGTAATTTGACGTGAGTATGATAAAAATAGAACATCTTAGAAAAGAATATCCTAATGTGACTCCTCTGAAAGATGTGTGCGTGGAGATAAACAAGGGTGATGTCATCTCTGTGATAGGACCTTCAGGTACCGGTAAATCCACTCTGCTTCGCTGCCTGAATCAGCTTGAAGAACCTACTTCCGGTACAGTAACGATCGACGGTCAGGTTATAACCGATCCTAAGTGCAATATCTCGCTGGTGCGCAGGAAAATGGGAATGGTGTTCCAGTCCTTCAATCTTTTTTCAAATCTGAACATAATCGAGAATGTTATGTCCGCACCTGTAAATCTTCTGAAGACACCAAAAGAACAGGCATACAAAGAAGGTATGGAGCTGCTGAAAAGAGTAGGACTTGCGGAAAAGGCAGAAAACTATCCCGATGAGCTTTCCGGAGGACAGAAACAGCGTGTAGCGATAGCCCGCGCGATTGCAATGCACCCGGAGATCATTCTGTTTGACGAGCCGACTTCCGCGCTTGATCCTACAATGGTAGGTGAGGTCCTGTCCGTTATCCGTTCTCTTGCCAAAGAGGGAATGACAATGATGATCGTTACGCATGAAATGAAGTTTGCACGTGACGTATCAAACCGTGTTTTCTATATGGACGAGGGCGGCATCTATGAGGACGGAACGCCCGAGCAGATCTTTGATAATCCCACCAAGGAAAAGACAAGAATATTCATCAAGCGTCTGAAACTTCTTACACTTGAGATCACGTCCGAAAACTTTGATTTTATCGGATCTATCTCTCAGATAGAGCAGTTCGGAAGGGATAATATGATAGCCCCGAAGATGCTTCGGAATCTTGAGCTTGCGTTTGAAGAACTTCTGACTCAGAATATTTTATCCGAATCAAAAAGATCCGGTGAGCTTTTACCTGCAAGTGTCACCATTGAACATTCTGAAACAGACGATACCGCATCTATGAGTATAACCTACGGCGGTCCGTCTTATGATCCTTTCGTGAACGAAGACGATCTTTCAGTAACGATCGTCAGAAAACTTGCGGCTGAAGTCAGTCATTCATACGACGGGAAAAATAATGTTACCCTTAAATTTTCTCGTTAAGATCGCATGGCATAGGAATTATCACAGAAAGAATAATACAGCAGCTATACATGGAATGAAATGGAAAATCGTTTATATATACTAAATACCGATGTTTTTTCCGACCGGGTCATTTTTGACAGGTCGTATCTGAAAATGTCCGCTGATCGAAAAAAAAAGATCGATGCTTTCAGATTTGGAAAGGATAAGAGACTATCCCTCGGTGCCGGAGTGCTGCTTAGAGAGCTTGTCACATCAGGGTATGACGAAGATGATGTTATGGGATACAGCGAAAACGGAAAGCCTTTTGTAAAAGAACCCGGAGGAGTCTTCTTCAATCTTTCACACGCCGGAAAATATGCGGTATGTGCGGTGTCTGACAGACCGGTAGGAGTGGATATCGAAACCGTACAGTTGTTTGATGATGCTCTTGTCCGTCATGTTTTCAATGACGGCGAAGCGGAATATATCTGCAGCAGTTCGTCTGATATAAACTGCGGTTTCACTGGCTTGTGGACTATAAAAGAAAGCCTGATGAAGTATTTCGGGATCGGAATGCTGCTTGATCCAAAAGATATAAACGTTGATCTGAGTCTCCCCATATCTGCGTCCGCTGACGGTTATTCATGCAGCGGACTGCATTTTACACAATTCGGCACAGACACCTACTCGATCACCGTATGTTCGGAGTATGAGAATTTTTCGGACAGCGTATCCGAGTTCAGAATAAAATGAACCCCTGAAAACCATATTCCAGGGGTTCTTCAGTCTGTCAAAAAAGCATTTGCGCGAACTGTGAAGTGACTTTTCAAGTTCCGCGGAGCGGGATTCGCCTTTGCTTTCTTTGCGCTGCCGCTTTTATGCGCGCCTCCTGCGCTTTTTTGCGGCAACTTCCGCAGCATCGTGCTGCGCGGCGTTCCGAAAGAAGCGGGG
>ODAI012998485.1_pt1 | contig 18449 bp, 11 predicted proteins | sample 1539321 | NCBI WGS metagenome assembly ODAI01 (sample SAMN02144231, study PRJEB22623) | gut metagenome | biome: sheep rumen | host: Ovis aries | place: New Zealand | reverse complement strand
GATGAATATGGTTTAACTGGCCCAATCCCAGATTCAAAAGACGACCATGGAACATTCCGTTTATACGAAGAGTGGAACATTAATTGGAGCGTTGTTAAATGCTTAGTGACATTTACAGTTGTTGGTATCGATGGATTAGAGTTTGAAGACGTCTCTTTAGTCTATGGAGAACGTATCTATTTAACTAAATATGAACAAGAGGGATATAACTTAGAAGTTACCACCGATAAAGGAGATCACATTTATCAATGTATCATCGGTGGAAATCATAACTTAAACGTTATTCTTACTTATACATCTTCTACCCCTAATAATGGTTTAAGCACTAACTTAATTCTTATTATCTCCATTTCTGGAGGAGTTCTCTTAATGGGTGGAATAGTGACATCAATCATCGTTTTTTCAAAGAAAAGGAAGGGGAAATAGATGAAAAATAATATTAAAACTGCTTTATTACTTTGTCTTTGCGTTCTTCCTTTAACTTGCTGTAATAAAGAAAACCCAATCGATAAAGATGAAATCACATATGACGGAATTAATCTCCACTACAACGCGAGTGATTCCAATATGACGACTTTCTTAAACGACTTCACTCATCGTAACATGCGTTATGATAGTGAATCTTGTGGTGAATTCGCTGTTACTAACGGAACTGGATTTGCTAAAAACTGGGAAGCAATGGGAGTTACTTTCCAAAACGCTGTTAAACAAGTTTATCGTGAAGATAAAATTGCAAAAATTGCTAATTACTTAACCATTGCTACTCAAGATGGTCAAGGAATGATTTATAACACTCCTATGGCCTTTGAACCAGCTTTCTCAAAAGCCTCTTATGATTTAACAGGTTATTGTGTCCCTCAAGGTTGGCCATTCCCATCCTGGGTTCATAGTGTTTCAAATATCTTAGACTATGGCAGTTTAGAAGCCACCCACACTACCGAATTCAATTTCAATGATATCGGTAATGAACAATCACAAAATTGGTATTCTTCAAATGGTAATTTTGCAATTGGTCATGGTGATCATCAAACTGGGTATGGCTATTTCTCTACCGAACAAAGTATTGGAACAGGAGCGAGTTTTAAATTCTATAGAACGCACTTAGATACTTTACTTCCTATTTGTGAAGGAATTGACACTAGATACGCCCCAATGGTGGATATTGAAATCGGCTTTACAGGTAAAAACGTTAAAGATTATGGCATCTATTTCAAAGTTGCTGGAGATGATACAGAATATTTTGCTCCACAAAGTGAATATGCATCTACCCCAATCGAAAACCTCAACACTAGCTTATATACTCGTCAATTCTTTGATATGTATTTATTAAATGATTGGAATAGAAAAATTATCACTGAAATCGGTGTGAAATTCATTCCAGTTGAAGGTAAGAAAATGTCTATCACTGATGGCACTATCAATTTCCTTAGACCATCTTACGATACAAGACAATCTAACGCGACTTATCAATGGATTTTAGCCTTATATAACTACTTTGTTTTCACTAGAGATATGAATACCTTAAATCTCTTAATCAATAAAGCAAGAAAGGCAATCTTATTCCTTGCTCACGCTTTAGAGGGTGAAAACGGATTATTATCACTTGAATATTTCTATGGTCATGATGGAGTTGTTCCTTATTCCATCAGTCCAGTTGATAGATTAGCGTATCACGGTATTGGTAACGGATATTGGGATTTAACAGTTTCCCCAATGCGTAACTTAGAAGCTAATACTTACTTCTATCAAGCGCTTAAAGCGATGGCGGTCTTAGAAGACGCTGTTAAGGATACAGAAGCAAGTGATATCTCTAATGTCTATATTAAAAATAGGCTCCCATATGAAGAAAAAGTATATTACCACTATGACGCTGATTCATTAAATGAACTTGCAGCCTTAGTTAAGAGCAACATGGAAAGAAATATCGAAGTAGTTGCTGAAGAAAACACTACACCATATACTGCTGGAGATTACCACTACGTCAATAAAGGTGGATTCTGGAATCCAGAAACAGGAAGATTTGCTCTCGGTATTAACGAATATAATGGAGATATTCATGACTATGGATATGTCTACTTAAACTTAGAACTCATCTGCGCGGGCATCGGAACCGAAGAACAACAATTATCAGTAATGAAATGGATCGATGGTCAACGCATTGTTGAAAGCGATACCTCTAAAGGAGAAGATATCTACTTCTACGAATTTGCTCCACGTTATAACACTTTAAAAGATAATGACGCTCTTGGATTTGCTAGAGATGAAAACTTCTACTACCGTTTCTATAGAGATGGGTATGAACTTTGGTCACGTCAACTTCAAGATGGAGGCGCTGCTATTGCCTGGTCATATTACGATTTAGTGGCAAGAAGCAAAGTCTTAGGTGTTGAAAACGCTCTCAAGAGACTAGACGAAATCAAGAAATGGTACCTCAAAGTTCTTGCTTATGGAGGAAGCGGTCTAGATTTCTATGATGCCTATTATGATGATATCCAATATCAACATGAAGAAGAAGACTATGAAAAATGGTACATGGTCTATTCCGTTCAAGACGCGATTAATAAAGGTGGCGGAGCCTTAGGCTTAGATGCTGAATTCATTGAAAGTGTCATTCTCATTCGTGCTATCCCAGATGCTTTATATGGCATGGATGCATCAGTGAACAATACCTTAACATTCACTTATAAAGAAAATAATCTTCATGATTATTTCGAAATATACAATATGAAATATGGAGACACTGTTTACTCAATCCGTTCTAAGAAGAATGTCATGGAAGTCTTCAATATCTGTGGAGTTGTTGATCATAATCACAATCTCACATTTAAATACAAGACTACTGATGAAAACTTAAAGGTTACAGTAAATGGAGTCCGATTCACTAACACTCAATATATTGATGGATATATTCATGTGACAGTTCCATTTGGAAACGTCAAAGTAATATTTGGATAGGAGGTTTCTTATATGAAAAAGGCCAAATTAACTCTCTTACTTTTATCGCCAGCATTAGTTGTTCCATTCTTAACTCAATGTGGAGCTCAAAAAGATCCTGACACCATTAGTATTGCTGTTGTTGCCGATACCGCTGAATATAAAACGATGATGAACTTCGTTAATAAATATAAAGCTATTCCAGGTAACGAAAACAAGAAATTCAAAGTCGTCAAGATGACTAACTATAACGACTATATCAATAATGCGTTCTTATATGATGAATTAGATGATATCGTTCAAGTCTATGACTTTAGCTGTGAATATTACACAAACGCCGACTTAGATGGCGCTGGTAAATCATTATTAATCTCACTCTCCTCTTATATGAATAGAGATCATATCAACGAAAGTGACTTCTACGAATCAATCGTTGAAATGACTAAATGTAAAACTGGAAGCAATGAAATGTATTGGGTCCCAAGAGACTATAACAAAGTCGTTTGTGGCTACAATAAGAAAATCTTTGATATCGCTGGAATTGATTATCCAACCGATAACTGGACATGGTCTCAATTCGTCAGTGTTTGTGAAGCTTTAAACACAAAAACTGTCAAAGACAAAATCAAAACACAATATTCAGGTTCTGCAACATTCTTCCCAGTTGATATGAACTTAGACTTCCCTGCTGTTTATTATCCAATCTTAAAGAGTTATGGCGGAGACTTAATCGATAAAGTCACTAGAACATGTTTCGGTGATACAGAAGAAAAAGTCACAATCGCTAAAAACGCTTGGGGCAAACTCCTCGATTTAGCGGACAACTATTTAAGTGCTCCTCCAGGAGGAACCCAAATCCCATTCACTAATAAACAAGCTGCAATGATGTTTATGGTTCGTCCAAACTTACCAACTTATGTCTCTTCTTTAGGAACTGATACATTAGATTTCGTCTCTCTTCCTACTTATGACGATTTAGGTGAAGGACAAACTTCTTATATCGGAATGGGCTGTTCAGGTTATGGAATTACCACTGCCTGTGCTAATAGCAAAAAAGAAGCAGCGTGGGACTTCCTTAAATACATTATTTCTGAACAAGGACAAAACGACTTCTCTGAAGCTGGTTCTGGTATTCCAGCCTTAAAGAAATTAGCGACTGATCCTAACGCATTATTTAAACAATACTTAGTCACTGAGAATTATCATCCAAATCATGAAGCATTTATCGCTCATGAAGAAAGAGATATCCCAATGAACTTTATGAAGGGATTTGAAGTAGAAAAACAATTAATGATTGATAAGTATATCAAAGACAGAACCTTAAAGAACTTCTACGACTTTAAAGGCACTGCCCGTGCAAACTATTTCTCTGATTATAAGAGAGATATGGAGAAACTTTGGAACAAATAGATTATGACAAGAAAAACTAAAAACAAAATCAAGGAAAATATCGTGGGTTATACCCTTATTTTCCCGTTGCTTGTTAGTTTAACAGTTTTCACTATTTATCCACTTCTATTAGCGCTTTTCCAAAGCTTCTTTAAAGATTTAACAATCAAGAAGTACATGAATTATGATTGGGGAACCTTTGGTTTTGATAACTACATTCATGCCTTCCAAGATGAATCTTTCTGGAAATCATTACGCTTAACATTTACATATACCGCAATCAGTGTTCCTCTTATTCTCACTTTATCCTTTGTTGCGGCCTATTTCTTAAGTAAGGAATTTAAAGGCGTAAAAGTATTCCGTATTCTTTATTACTTACCATGTCTTATTCCAGGTATTGTTTCTGCAATTATCTATAAGTACATGTACGCTGGTGATGCATATGGTTTCTTTAACTCTTTATTCTACACATTAGGAATCCGGAACTTCCCGGCAGATGCGGCAATAGCCTTCTTTGATAGTGAGCAAGAGGCAGTAGCCATGATATCGTTTATCTCTATGGGATTATTCGGTATCGGTGGATCTTCACCATTTTGGATTGCTGGATTTAAATCTATTCCTAAATCATATTATGAAGCAGCGGAGATCGATGGTATTTCCCGTCCAAGAATCTTCTTTAAGATTACGATTCCAATGATGTCTAAATACATCTTCTTCCAAGTTATTTCCGCCTTTATTGCCGCCTTCCAAGTTGGCCAAGGTGTCTTACAATTCTCCACAACCGGAGGTAAAAACGGTAACCTTACCTTCTTAGGCTTAACAATTTATAATTCCACTCAATCAGTGGGAGGATATAACTTTGGTTATGCTTCCGCCCTTTCATATATCTTATTCGTCATCATTGCAGGATTATCTGTAATCCTCTTTAGATACAACAAGTTTGTTTACTATGAGGGGGATAACTAATATGGATAGCTATATTTCTAATCCTCATTTCCAGCCAAAGGAAATGCATATTAAACCTCATAGTGTTTATAAAGAATTCACCATGAAGGCATTTAGAATTTTCTTATATTGCCTTCCTGTGATTATCTTTATCTTCCCATTTATGGTATTAATTACCAGAAGCTTCTTCTCTTACGAAGAAAGTGTTGGATACACAGAAGGCTTAGGCTTATTCCCAAAAGTTTGGACTCTTGAGTCATATAAAGAAGCTTTTGGAAACGAAGAAATTAGAAACGGTTTATTAACTGGATTAAAGAACACGATGATTATCGTTGTTTGTAACGTTATCGGAGTTCCTTTAACCGCTTTTATGTCCGCCTATGCTTTCACTAAAATCAAATTCAAATTTAGAAAAGTCATATTTACTGTCGCTTTAGGCACAATTATGATTCCTGGAATCTTACTTATGATTCCTGTCTATCAAATCTTCTGGAAAATGGGTTGGACAAATACAATCTTACCTTTAACTATTCCATGTTTCTTTGGAGGTGGAATTCTTAATATCTTCATGATTATGCAGTTCATTCGTTCAATTCCTAAGGAGATTGATGAGGCCGCTATTCTTGATGGAGCCAACTTACCAACTAGAATGTTTGGTTTAACTCTTCCATTAATTAAGCCAATCATTATCTACTTAATGGTTTCATGTTTCTTTGGAGCATGGAACGACTTCGCTGGTCCATTAATGTATATCAAGAGTACCGCTCCTGAATCATTCACATTGAACTTATACATTTACTATGAATACTTATCAGAAACTTCATTAGTCACGATGAGACCAAACGTTCAAATGGTCTTTGGTGTCTTAATGATGATTCCAATGTTCGTCATATTTGTTATTTTCCAAAAACACTTAGTGGCTGGTCTTACCTTTGGTGCCGTTAAGGAATAAAAGAAAGGGTTTCTTACTATGAAAAACAAAAAAATAGCTGCCTCGATTATGTTTTCTTCGCTTGCTTTACTCGCAACTTCTCCGTTTATGATGAACGCTCCTGAAGTGAAGCAAGTTAACGCAGCAACCATAAAAGATTTATCGGAAATTATTTCCTTTTCACAAGCTAACTTCCTTCAAAATTATATCGGTGATTATTTTATTGATTTCAAATTAAGTGAGAGAATTTTCCCAACTAACAACTATGTTAACGACCACCTCAATTCTTTCTTAGATGAAAACGGAAACCCAATTAATATCGCAGATGGAATTTTAATCAACGGCCAAACTCTTTCTTATTGGATTAATTATTCTAACTCAAGACTTACTTATCCACGTAACGAAGGGGTCCATGTCTTCCCACTTTCCGCAGGAGGAGTATATAACCCTGTTTCTGTCGAGATTACTGACACCACAATCGCTTTTAAGTTTAATCTTGAATTCTTCCCTATGGATAGCATCGTTATTACCTTTAAAGCTGGTGTATTTAAAGCTTACTATAATGGAACGACATTTAACTTAAGTGAAGACTTAACATTTAGGTCCACACTTAATCCAGAAAAGACTACAAACTTTAATAAGAAAATTACATTCGTTAAAACCGCTAACGAAGTTGATTTTAACGGAAAAATCCTTAATGCTGATGATCGAGGAGAAAAGACTTCGCCTAATGGAGGCAAATATCATCAATACCTCCTTTGGACCAACATCCCTCGTAATAGTGAATATGTTAGTCAACCATTCGCCACTGATAACGACCGTTATATCCATGACAATATTTTGATTAACGGGGCTACTATCACTTCATATAACACTTGGGCTCGTGGTAACTCAAAAGACTTCACTAATTTAAATGATCCAAGTACCCAAAATTCAGATTATGAAACTGGTCACCCAACTGGAAGCGCTAATGTCACATATGATTTAGCGGTTTATACCCAAATGGCTATCGACCAACCAAATTATGTATTTGAAATCAAAGTTCCTAACCAATTAGTGACTGATTTATCTTTAGGTACAGTTTCATTCTCTTTTAGAGAAGGTTCTGCCTGGTATACATTAGATAAAGACAACAATTATATTGTTGGACGTCATAATCCTACATCTATTACCGCTTACGGAAATGAAAAGAAAGATACATTAGATAATTTAGTTGATGTTTCTTTATATAGAGAAAGCGAACAAATCACAATTGCAGAAACAATCGCTGATGCTGAAACTGCATTTGCTAATGCATTTACTAAAGCTGATATTGATGCTTCATTTGAAAGTGCTAAAAATACAATTCTTGCGTTAAAAACAGATGAAGAAAAAACTAAAGAAGAAACAATTAATGTTGTTGTGAACTTAATTGATGAGATTCCTGATCAAATTACATACACAAAAGAATGCTATAGCAAGATTAAAGCAGCCTTAGAAGCTTATATTGCGTTAACTAATGAAGAACAAGCTCAAGTTCCAGCCGCAAAAGTTGATGAAATGTATAATGCATATGCTGAGTATCAAGCTTTAGATCTTGCTAACTATAAAGACTTAACTATTACTACAATTAATGAAGTTGTTAATGTTGATATTTATTATCAAACTCAAAAAGAAACAGTTGTTAGCTTAAAAACAACCGCTTTGACTGCAATTAATAATGCGACTAACCGTATTGAAGTTGATAATGCCTATCAAACATTTATCACTGCTGTTAGTAATATTAAAACCGCGATCACATTAGCGTATGAAACATTAGATAACGTTGATTTAACAGGTTGTACAGCCGAACAAATCACAAAGATTAACCAAATTATCACTAATGGAAAGATGTCTATTGATTTATGTCAAAACACTGAACAAGTAGATACTCTTTTAAATAGAATTAACGCTGCTATAGAAGCAGTTAAACAAGGAAAGGATGTTGATCCTGTTGGACCAGTTATTCCACCAGATCCAGTTGTTATTGAAAAGAATACTGGCGTTCCTACCGGTGCTTTAATCGGTGCAATTGCCGGAGGATTAGTCTTAGCAATTGGTTTAGGTATTGGTGGATTCTTCCTTGGAAAGAAGAAAAAGTAGGGATTAGTTATGAAACATAAAACCTCTACTCCTCTACTCCTATTAGTAGCATTCTTAGTTGGATGCTCAAATAATGGCCAAAAGTTGAGTAATTATAATTCAATTAATAAAATTAATGATCCAAATCACACTCACGAGAGAGTGATTCATTATGAAGCCACTAATCCAACATTCTTTAAGCCTGGTCACATTGAGTTTTACTATTGCTTAGATTGTCAAAAATCCTTCTACGATTATAAGTGTGAAAATGAGATTCCTAATTCTCAATATTCGATTACTAATAAGTTAGATGGAAGGTATATTTCTCCATTAACCAAAAATATCAATATTGTTGGAGAAAACATTAGACAATATTTATCAGCAGAAACAGACGCTGAAATTATTGCGGCTTTAAAGAACGCAAACGCAGGTAATAATGACCAAGTTACAAACACTCTTTCTTGGTCAGGTGATGCATCTGGTAGCTATAAAGTTGAATTAAGTAATGACCATTCATTTACGGAATATAAGACAATAGCTACTTCCACCAATAGTGTCACTCTAGATAGAACCTTAATTCCAGGAGAAACATATTATTATCGTATTAAAAAAGATAACAAAATCATCTTTGATGATCTTTCATTTAAAGTTAATGACACTTATTCATTACGCCCAATCTATGTTGATGGATTAAATAACGTTAGAGATTTAGGCGGATGGAAAACAGCGGATGGCAAAACCGTTAAATACGGCAAACTTTTCCGTGGAGCGTTTTTAAATAACATTACCGAAAAGGGAAAAGATACTTTCTTCAATGATTTAGGTATTAAAACTGAAATTGATGTTCGTACAGATGGAGGGCAAACATTATTTGACTCCCGTTTAACTTACCATCAATGCGGAATGTGGCAATACACCAATATCATTCCAGGTTACCAATTATGGAACTCTACTTCCTCTGCTTATTACGATTTTGATGCAGGAAGTCCAGCCGCGATTAAAAACATCTTTGACTTATTAGCGGATCAATCTAATTATCCAATCTATTACCACTGCACTGCTGGAGCAGATAGAACAGGAACCATTTCCTATTTGATTAATGGTCTACTTGGTGTTTCTTATGAAGATTTGACCAAAGATTTTGAATTAACTTCTTTCTCAATTCAAGGACCAAGATGGAGAGATTCTATCACCACTGAAGGCGATGCCTTCACTGGAAGCGGAATCTATAGTAACGAAGGAAACATGATCGCTTGGGGAAAACTCAACCAATTAATGATTACCCGTTATGGTGATGAGACCAATAACTTATCTAAAGCAATTGAGAACTATTTGATTAACGTCTGTGGTGTTTCTATTGAAACAATCAATGCTTTCAAAGAAATCATGCTCTAGATTCTCATTTATAGATTTATCAATATCATTTTTTATCGACATTTAGATATTCATATTTTTACTTAGAAAAAATAACTTACAATAAGGTTATCAACTAGTTTTTTAAAAGAAAGGAGAAAACCACTCATAGTCTTTTATTGAGTGGAAAATCATTTTATGAAACCAGTCAAATACTTAGCTCTCTTCGGTTTCGTTACTGCCACTATCGCAGGCGCTTTAGTTGCAACTCAAAATAATGTTGCTTCAAGAGTTGAAGCTGCAACAGTAGCAGAAGAACCAACAGGCCCTCTTCATCTTGAAACAGCAAAAGTAAAATCATTTTCAGATTTCCACTTTGAAACAATGGAAGGTCCTTCCGGAGACACAATCACCACTTATTACTTCGCTGCAGGAAGCGGAGCAAAAGCAGCAAATCCAGAAGTTAGATTTATAACAGATGGTACAAACACAAGCTCAAGTCCTAAAGTTTTTGCTGCAGTTGACACTACAGAAGTTCACTTCTGGTACAAATTATCAAATGCTTCTGAATTAAACATTGATGGTGTTGGTGCACCATACTTGATTCAATTCCTCGATAGTGATGGCGGATATAACGCAGTCAATTGGGAACCAGTCAATGATGGTCAGTGGCATGTCACAAAGTTCACAACAGACACTAAACACGATAAGTTCTGTGGCTTTGTCCTTAAAGCCGGTGATATAAATGGCAGCTTAGTTGTCGCCGACATTAGAACATATAAAACAGCGGTTACTGATTTAGAAACTGTCTTCCCAGAATCATTCAATATGAATTTCACTTACAATTTTATTGATAATGGATTCTTCGACATTACTTTAACAGAAAAAATCTTTACAAACACAGCCTATATCAACGACCATTATGGCGAATTCTTAGATGTTGATAACAAAGTTATCCCATTACGTGATGGTATCGTTATTAATGGTAAGACATTAGGAGAATGGATTGATTACGTTCCAGAAACTATTTCTTATCCAAGAAATGACGGAGTTACTTGTTTCCCAGTTAACGCTAGTGAAAAATTCAATCCTATTGCTGTTGAAGTAGGTGATACCGTTCTTTCCTTCAAATTTAGCTTAGAAGAAATTCCACTAGACAGTGTCGTCGTTACATTCAAAGCTGGATTATTCTATGGCTACTACAACAACACAACATTCACATTAGATAAAGACATTACTTACTATGCAAACGTTACAACTAGTAACGGTCCATCTAGAGTCGCATTCTCAAAAACTCCAAATTGGATAGGAACTTATCAAGGAATTACTGGAGTTGTCGACTGGGGTGAAAACACCGCTTCTCAAGGTGGCAAGTACCATAGATGGTTAGTGATTACAAATATCGCTCGTGATACAGTTAATGTCTCCATGGCATGCCCAGCAGATAACTATCGTTATATGTTTGACAACGTCTTAATGAATGGTAAGCCAATTACTTATTACAATGCATGGGCTCGTGGAAACTCTAAAGACTTCACAAATCTTGCTGATCCATCTACTCAAAATCCAGATTACGAATTAGGACACCCAACCGGAAGTGCAAATACGCAATATGACTTAGCAATCAGAATCGAAGTTATTACCGACCAAGCGAATTACTTCCTTTGCTTCAACGTTCCAAATCAACTCTTAGCGGACTTAAATATGGCTGGTAATCCAACATTCGCATTAAGAGATGGTTCCGCTTGGTTATCTATCGTTGATGGACAATCAAAAGTTGTTAGATATGACGCTCAAACAAACGCTAACTTTGCAGCAGTTACTTCATTCGCAAATGGTAGCTTACACATGGCTGACTATAACGAAAGCCTTGGTTATTGTAACGATAACGAACATCACTACTACTTAACAGCTAAAGCTGCATACAATGATTTAACAGATTCACAAAAAGCGATGTTCACAACATGGGGAGAATTTGCAGCGGCAAAAGCAAGATATGAAAAATGGGCTGAATTCAATCACGATGCTAACCCATACGATGGTAATGACACAATCGTTTCTGTCTTAGAAGTTCCAATGTTTAATGAAAACAATAGCTTCAACACAATGGTTGTAGTTATCTCATTAATGACAGTCTTCTCAGCGGCAATCTTATTTGTAACGCTTAGAAAGAAAAGAACCAACAAATAATTAATTTGTTAATGAATTAATATACCGGGCGCTTCATGTGCCCGGTTTTATATGGTAAGTCTAAATAAATTGGTTTAGTATAGTTAAATAGGATTTGCGTAACATGAAATTAGAAACAATTACACCTACAAAGGTTATTGAATGTTCTTCAAAGAAGAATGTGAATTATTTATTAAAGAAAACAGTTCTTCAACCAGAACTCACTAACGAGAAATGCGTCTATATCAAAGACGGATATATCGTTTTAGATTTTGGCAAAGAATATTATGGTGAACCACACATCATCACTTCTTTTATTGATGAAGGTAAACCAATCAAAATCCGTGTGAGATATGGAGAATCATTATCTGAGTGTTATTCTACTGTTGGAGAACATGGCGCAACTAATGATCATTCTATTAGAGATTACACTATCGACTTGCCTTTTTACTCTAATGCATGTCTACAAAAATCTGGTTTCCGTTTCATGCGTGTTGATTTCTTAGATAAAGACCGTGGAGCATATATCAAAGCCATTGCTTTAGTGGTCAAAAAAGACGAAAGAAAGCCAATATATGTATATAAAGGCAACGATGAACTCATCAAAAAGATATACGAGGCCGCTAAAAGGACAGTAGATTTATGTTCTTTGAATGGACTTGTTTGGGATGGAGTTAAAAGAGACGAATTAGTGTGGGCTGGAGATTTACATCCAGAAGCACTAGCCTTATTCACTTTATACGGAAGAAGCAAAGAATTAGAGGCTTCAATTGATTTCTTAAGAAAAGGCCATAAGTTACCAAGTTACATGAACAACTTCCCAACATATTCTTTATGGTGGATGGCGGTTGTTTCTGATTATTACTTTAATGACAAATCAAACGTTTCTTTTGTCAAAAAACAGCTTCCATATATCGAAAAGCTTGTTGAACAATACGATAACGTTATTAAAGATGATGGAGATCTTAATTTCCCTCAATATTTTGTCGATTGGCCTACCGTTGATAGTAAAGACGTTTTAGCAGGTAGTAGAGCGATCGCAATTATTGGAATCAAAAAAGCAAAAGCGTTATTAAAAGAATTTAATATGTCCACTACTCATTGCGATTCAGTGTTAAACAAGCTCAACAAAGTTGAAATAGTCGCTAAAGAGATGAAACAAGTTGTTGCTCTTAAGTATTTAGCAACAGGTAAGATGAGTGATGAAGAATATAAATTGCTCACAAAAGGTGGGGCAAATGGTATATCGACATTCATGTCTTATTACATCCTTAACGCTATCGCAAGTAGAGATGAAGCTTTAGCAATCAAAATTATGAAAGATTACTATGGAGCAATGCTAGATTTAGGCGCTACAACCTTCTTTGAAGACTTTGATATCTCTTGGGCTAAAGACACTGCTAGAATTGATGAATTTGCAAAAGAAAACCAACATGATTTGCATCGTGACTTTGGTAAATATTGTTATTTAGGTTACCGCCACTCGTTATGCCATGGCTGGAGTGCTGGAGTTGTTAAATTCATTAAAGAACACTGCTGAAAGTGTAATTAAATACTTATTTATATATCAAAATATAATTTTGATTATTTGTATTATCGCATTTAATGTTCAATATATTAGACATTATCATTGATTTGCTTAATGAAAAAGCCCTATAAAGGGCTTTTATCATGCTTTCTCTCCTCTTCTTCTTTCGATTTTTGAGGTTTTATAGAATTCTTCTTTATCAAGATACATATTCTTTTCTGCTTCCACTAGTAAGTCAGTAAACGCTATATTTTTGTCTTTTCGATAGGCATATCCAGTAGAGCAATGATAGTTAGTGTCCTTTAAATGGGCTTTAAAGCGCTCTACAACCGTTTTTATGTCTTCTTCGGTTCCTCCGTTAGCAATGACTAAAAACTCGTCTCCACCGAGCCGATAGGCATACATATTACGTTTCACACTTTTAGTAATAGAGTTAGCAATTGTTCTTAAAGCTTTATCACCTTCAAGGTGACCAAAGTTATCGTTGATGTATTTAAGACCATTCATATCGAATTGGATGACACCGGTAGCGCTACTACTCATCTTAGTTACATCTCGATAATACATTTCACGATTAAATAGTCCTGATAAGGTGTCTACTTGGGTTCTTTCCATATATAGGAAAAGGTAATAGACTGCAGTACTAGTGACAATCGTGACATTTAATAATTGAACATTACCATATGAATCATGAACTTCAATGATAACCGCGATAACAACCGATATTGCGCATATAAGAACCGCTAAAGCGTGAGTCATATGTTTGGCTCTTAAGTTTGCAAATGAAATATATAGTAGGAATAGCAAATATAACGCAGAAACAACGTGTGAAGAGAATCTTAAGAAACCACCATTGAAGTGATACGCTCCATCAAGTTCACTATATCCATAGCCAAAGATTATGTCTCCTGTTCCTGGGATATATGAAAGTAAATAAACAACTAAGTTAATCCATAACGGAAGAGCGGTTAGCCATCTCAATTTCTTTGGAACAATTTTTTCATCCATAACGATGACAAGGAAAATACACACTGGTCTTAATGTATATCCAAGTATTCCCATTGTTAGAGCAAGATAAGGATATCCTGCCACTCGACCATATTCTTGAACTCGAGTTGTGATTGATAAAATAATCGCAATAAAAATAATGCTTATCGTACAAACGCTGATCTTTGGGTGCTGCTTATATCTTTGAATAGCAATGATCACCATGATCACGCTTAAAACGAGAAGAATAAAATTATCGATGAAATAATTCGCTAACCAGTCCATTTATATAATTATAACCTTTTAGAAATCTTAATTTCTACTAATCACATAGATTGTGTCGTTATAATCAACAAAAACAGTGATACAACATTATTCTCTTATTTTTTATGTGAATTATTATTTTTAATAATAAAAGAAAAACATATGTGGAAATAACTATTTAAGTTATAATATTAAACGAGAAGAGAGAATCGTATGTCTATTGAAGTGGACAAGAAACAGCACTATAAGACTATAGACAAGACTTGCTATACAGCAAATATTGTATATTTAATTTTGCATGTATTCTATCTTGTACTATTCATTATCACAAAGCTCTACATTATGGTGGGTGTCACCGCAGGTGTAGTTTTTATTTACTGTTTATACTTCCTTCTCATTAAGAAAAAGAAATATTACCTATATGCACTAATATGTGGAAATGTATTTTTTGCCTACATTGCAACAGCTACCGCAATGATTGGTTTTAACACCGGTTTCCACTTCTATCTTATTGGTTTATGTGTTGTCTCATTCTTCACCACTTATTTCTCAAAAACCAAAAAGATCTTTAACTCTATTATTTGGGCAATATTATCTTTAATAATCTACCTCACTTTATATTTAACTTCTTCATTCAATCCACCAAATTACACGATTGATAAGTGGTTAGAAATGACTTTATTTGTCACAAATGCGATTGTTGTATTTGGGTTTATCGCATCATATCTATTCGTCTTCTTAAAATACGCTTTATCACTTGAAAAGAAGATTACTAACGAATCCAGAACTGATGAATTAACTCAAATTAAAAACCGTTATGGTTTATATGACTTCTATGAGTCATTAGAAGAAAAGAAAAACCTTACCTTAGCCTTATTTGATATTGATAACTTTAAAGTCATCAATGATAAACATGGTCACGTAACTGGAGACTATATCCTCAAAAGAGTGGCAGAAATCACTAGTGAAACCTTAGATGATTCATTTGTCTGCCGTTATGGAGGAGAAGAATTCATTGTTGTATTGGAAAACGATAAAGAAGTTCATCCAATTGCTCGATTAGAAGAATTAAGAAAAAGAATCAAACAAGAAAAGTTTGAATTCGAAGGTGAAACCATTCAAATCACTATCACCATCGGTGTAGCTGATTACTTCGATAGCATTACTCTAGAGAAGTGGGTCGAACTCGCTGATGAGAGAATGTATAAAGGTAAGGAAACCGGAAAGAACAAAATCGTCTATAAATAAAGTGATCATCAAAACGGTCACTTTTTTATTTCAAGTTGCTTTCAATTGAAACGTTTAAGCTGCATTAAATAATAAGTATAAAAACAATTTCAATAATACTTTTCATGGTAAAGTCTCGTTTTTTTATTTTTTAGCACGAGATAATTTATTATCAAAAACACGCAAGAAAGCCATTAATTCTTATTGTTAACAATATTTTTGCTTTCTTTAGCATACAAGAGTGTATGATAAAAAGGTTTCAGGTTAACAAAATTATGAGACTGTATGAATCAATTGCCAATTTAGTGTCTGCCTCATTTTTAGTCCTCGTCCTTGTTGGAACGTATCAAGGTTCAAAAGAATCTCACAAGAAATTCAAGAACTTCCGTTTATGCGTGTGGTTTATTATCGCTGGACTAGTTGTGGATTCATTTAGTTTTTTCATTTGTGACAAAATCCCTAACGATACGATTGTCACTATTATTAGTTTCCTATCTTATGCGTTAATAGAACCAGTTATCATTTGTTTTAGTTATTACATCTACACTCTTATTGCAGAAGAAGAACCAACATTTAATAAGAGGTTCCCTTTATATATTCTCGGATTATGTTTTATTGATTTTGTGTTCCTTATTATAGGAACAGCTACCGGAAATATATTCTCTATTAATAATGGAGTTATTAGTTATGGTTTCTGGAGGCACTTCACAATTGTCATACCAGGAATATGTCTATTATCAATATTCGTTATCTTAATGTTTAGAATCAAAACTTGGGGAATAAAGAAAGTCATAGTCTTTACGACATATCTTGTCTTGCCAATTATTGCAATCATAATGAATATCTGTAACCCAGAGATCGAAGAAACTTATGGGGCCTTTGCCTTAGCAATTACCTTAATCTATGTCATTATCCAGGCTAAAAACATCAACGAAACAGAAGTAAGAGCGAGACTATATGATGTTCTTTCAAAGAAAGATGTCCTTACTGGGTTAAAAAATAGAAGAGGTTATGATGAAGTAGTCGCTAATCTTAATGATGATGAAGATGTTGGAATTGTCTTCTGTGATCTTAACTGTCTAAAAAGAATAAATGATACATATGGACATGAAGCTGGAGATAAACTCATCACTGATTTAACCAAGATCTTAATCGATTGTTTCCGTAACGATGATATTTGCCGTATAAGCGGAGACGAATTCGTGGTTATTATCCACGATGTCGATAAGAATTCTTTCAAAGGAAGAGTAAAACTCTTCTCTACTAGAATTAAGAAAGATAACTCTATTGCTGCTTTTGGACAATCATGTGGCAAAGGTAAAGATATCCTTTCATTATTAAAGGAAGCAGAGAAGATGATGTATAACGATAAAGAAGCATATTATAAAAACAAGCATCAAGTTCATAGAGTATAGAGCCAAATACCCATGGCTCTTTTTATTTAATAGACGTAAACATTAAATGATATAATAGATATATACGTTATTGTTATTGACTATATTCAAATTAGGTTAGATTCTAATTTTTTTGACTTATACGCCTCTAATAATATAATAGTTAACACTAGTTATGATTTACGCATTAGTTAGTTTCATCGCTATTTTTGTTCATATCATCGTAAACATTGATGTTTTTCTCAATGTCAGAAAACAAAGTAGATTCTCAGGTGATAAACATTACTTTTTCTTCTTAATTGCCGTTATCCTTTTCCACTGTTTTGATGGAGCGTGGGGTCTCTTGCAAGAAAAACGATTAGGATTGCCTTTAACATATGTCGCTAACTTTGCATATATCATGCTTTCAGCAGCATTATTCTTATTTGGCTTATTCGTTTATCATCACTTAGGTGATAAGAAAGATAGAGGGGTCCTATATATTGGAGCAGCAGTATGCGCTATCCAAATTACTTTAGTAGTCATCAATTTCTTCCAACCACTATTATTTGAAATTAATGAAAGCGGAGAATATATCGTTCAAATTGCAAGATACGTAATGTGTGGTATCCAAAGCTTGATGTTCTTAGTTATTGCTGTATATGTTTGGTACACAAGTGCATTTAGAAAAGCATCTAAAAGAAAGTGTTTAGCTATTGGTTTATATTCTTTCCTTATGGCGGTTGCAATTGGATTACAAGCTATCTATCCAGTTCAACCAATGTATTCTACTGGATTCCTCTTCGGTGTATGTACTTTGCATGCATTCGTTATTGAAGAAGAAAGAAGAACACAACAAATTGAACTCGATCAAACAAAAGTTAAAGTCCTTATCGATCCTCTTACCGGAGTGTACTCTAAACACGCTTATGTTGATCATGAAGCTGAAATTGATAATCAAATTAATAACAATATCATGGGATCATTCGCTGTTGTCGTCTTTGACTTAAATGAACTAAAACGCACAAACGATACTTTGGGTCATGAAGCTGGAGATGAATACATTATTCAAGCAACAAGAATCATCGCTAAATATTTCCCAAACATTAATATCTATCGAGTAGGTGGAGATGAGTTCACGGTTATTATTGAAAATGATAGCTATTCAAAAAGAGATGCGATGTTAGAAGGCTTTAATCTCGCAATGGATGAAAATGTCAAACATAACAAATTCGGGGTTGTCTCCGCT
>ODAI011001742.1_pt1 | contig 18449 bp, 15 predicted proteins | sample 1539321 | NCBI WGS metagenome assembly ODAI01 (sample SAMN02144231, study PRJEB22623) | gut metagenome | biome: sheep rumen | host: Ovis aries | place: New Zealand | reverse complement strand
TGAACAGCTTTGTTCACAGTCAGTGGCATAAGCATGCCAGGACTGCATAAATTAAGTTAAAAACAAAGATTTTCCAACTTCTTTACAATCTCTTGAAATCCTCATTTACACTGAGGATGTAGAGATTTTGGACCCAAGATTCGGACGCTTACTAAAGAATGGCATTATTCTATATGAATAGTTTCTCTTATTTCAAATAAAGATATTAGATAATAATATGTTAGACACCAAAAACAATAATAAACGAATTGCTCAAAATACAATTACATTATATGTTAGAATGATACTTATAATGATAATTAATTTATATACATCTAGGGTAGTGCTTGATGTATTGGGAGTAAATGATTATGGCCTTTATAATGTTGTTGGAGGTGTCGTTATCATGTTTAGTGTCTTAAGCGGTTCATTAAATGCTGCTATCACACGTTTCATAACCTTTGAATTGGGTACTGGTAATAACAAAAGATTAAAAGCTGTTTTTTCATCATCCGTATCTATTCAGATTTCAATAGCAATTATATTATTCTTTTTAATCGAAATTGTTGGGTTGTGGTTTATTAATTCAAAAATGGTTATAGAACGTGAGAGAATTGTAGCAGCACAATGGACTCTGTTTTATTCTGCTCTAACTTTTTGCTTAAATCTAATAAGTGTTCCATATACTTCGGCAGTAATTGCTCATGAAAGAATGAAAGTTTATGCATATATTAGTATTTTTGAAGCAGTTTTAAAATTAGCCGTTTGTTTTATTATTGTTTTTACATGTTGGGATCACCTTATTACATATTCATGTCTTCTTTTTGCGGTCGCACTTATAATAAGAGTTGTATATGGCTACTATTGTAGGTGCAATTTTGAGGAGTGCATTTTCATATTTAGTTTTGATAAAAAATTATTTAAGAAGATGTTCCTTTTTTCTGGTTGGAATTTCATAGGGGCTGGTTCGGGCGTCTTAAGAGATCAAGGTGTAAATTTGTTGATAAACCTGTTTTGTGGTCCAGCTGTAAATGCTGCTAGAGGTTTAGCCATGCAGGTAAGTTCTGCAGTTTCTAGTTTTGCTAATAGTTTGATAACTGCAATTAATCCACAAATAACAAAGTCTTATGCTTCAAATAATAAGGATTATTGCTTTTCTCTTGTTATGCAAGGAGCAAGGTTTTCTTCATATTTGTTTATTATTATTGCAATCCCTCTCCTGCTAGAAACATATAGATTTATGTCACTGTGGCTAGTGAATGTTCCAGAATATTCCGTAATATTTGTTAGATTGATGATAATATATATATTGACCGAATTAGTGTCTTATACAATGGTAAATTTGATGCTTGCTACAGGTGATATTCGTAATTATCAACTGGTTGTAGGCGGTTGTCAAATATTAAATTTCCCATTGTCATATGTTGCTTTATCTTTAGGCTTAGAGCCTTATTGGACTATAATAATCGCAATCGTCGTAGCTATATTATGTCTCATATTCCGTTTAATAATGTTAAATAAGATTACAGGGTTTCCAATACTAATTTTTGCTAAGTCGGTGCTTTGCAATATTATTCTTGTTATATTTTGTGGCATAATCGTACCATTAATTATGGAATATTTTATGTGTGATAGTTGGTTTAAGTTTATTTCTATTTTGTTTGTAGCAGAAGTCTGTACGATTATTTCTATATATATGATTGGATTAAATCAAACAGAAAGGAATGAAATATATGATAAATTATTGAAAATGTTAAACATAAGATAAGTGATGAGAATAGGTATAATAACTTTTCATCAAGCATATAATTATGGAGCTGTTCTTCAATGCTATGCTTTATGCTCTGTCCTAAAAAAAATGGGGTGTGAAGTTGAGGTAATTGACTACATTCCAAAATGCTTTGATGCACAACATAAACTATGGTCGTGGTACATATTTAAGAAAAGAAATATATTTGGGAAAGTAGAATATTTATATAGTTCTTTAAAGGGACTAAGAATTCGATATAGCCGAAATAGAAAATTTAATAATTTTATAAAAGAACTTCCACTTACGCCTTTTTCGACATTAGACGAATGGTCGGAAAAACAGAAATTTGATATTATTTTTTGGGGCAGTGATCAAGTTTGGAATCCAATGATAACTGGTTCTATAGATTTAGTTTATTTTGGGAAGTTTAAAAAAAACAATACTGTTTTTGCTTCTTATGCAGCTAGCACGCAAAAGGATGCAATTATCAATTATGACAATGAATTTAAGAATTTGTTTCATAAATTTGATTATATATCAGTACGAGAAAAATGGCTGCAATTATATTTTTCAAAATTAGGATACCAAAGGGCGAAAGTTGTCCTAGATCCGGTTCTATTATTGACAAGTGAGCGTTGGCCTTGTGTTGATTCACACAAGATAGAAGACAAGTACATTTTAATATATACTGTACCTCAAAATGAATTAGTTAATGAGGTTGCAGATAGACTGGCTAAAAAACATAACTGCAAAATCATAGAATTAGTCGCAAATATTAAGAGCCAAGATAATAAAAGAATACAAGATGCCTCTCCACAAGAATTTTTGGGCTATTTTAAAAATGCACATTATATTGTCACGACATCTTTTCATGGGACGGCTTTTTCTATAATTTTCAGACGTCCATTTTATACAATTTCTTGCAATAAAAATGTTGATGACAGGGCTCAATCGCTTTTAGAACAATTAGATTTAGATAAACGTTTAATTACGTCAGTGCCTGGTGATGAAGACTCTGAGATAAATTTTAATATCGTAGATAATAAATTACAGAGTCTAAGAGAAGAGTCTTTTGATTATATTCGTCAAGTTCTTAATTCAAAATAATAAAATGAAACTATTTTCTTTATTCCGTCGATATGTAAATACACTACTCGACAAACGAACATTAAAGAGATTTTATGATTATGATAGGAAAGTTTTTTTGAAAAATTCCGCATGTCTAGGGATTTTCAATCAATGTCAACTGCTAGCTAACATAACAGCACGAGAGCATGTGTTGGAAAAAGGACTTACAATGCCTAATATGAGGTATGGATTTGGAAGAGATAATTTACTTCAGTTAATTGACGAAATAGTTAAATATAAGGAGCTGGGGTATGATATAAATAATCCCTTATATGTCCAAGCGATAAGAGATATTGTTGAATATCGTTCGGTGCATGAGCAGAATTTCTATAAATTGGATGATGAACTAAAAAAAGCAATTGACAAAATGTTGAGCAATAATAATTTCGATTGCTTTACTGCTCAAAAAGATTTTTCAAGAGAGAGCTTTTTTGATTGTACTGAAAAGGACTTCCTTTCTTTTGCACATTCAAGACATACATGTAGGAGTTATTCTGGAAGTGTTCCTCTTGACATATTAAGATCTGCTATAGAATTAGCGTCCACAGCACCAAGCGCATGCAACAGACAACCTGTGCGTATTAAAATTATTGACAGCGCAAGTCTAAAGGATAAGATTTTGTCTATTCAGCGTGGTAATAGGGGGTTTGGCGAACAAGCAGACAAATTGATAATAATAACTTCAGATGTTAGTGTATATAATGGATTGTACGAACGCAACTGTGCATTTGTCGATGGTGGCATATTTCTTATGAATGTTCTATATGCATTACATTATTATAAAATAGGTGCTTGCGTTTTGAACTGGTCTGCAACAATTGAAGAAGATTTGAAATTGCACGAACTGTTGGGTATTCCCTCCGCAGAAATTATAGTTGCTATTTTAACATGTGGTATACCTAGAGATAATTTTAAAGTTGCTCTTTCAAAGAGATTAAGAGTGGAAGATATCCTTACTATATATAAGTAAACAAATATGAAAATATTGCATATCAGTTATGATTCATGTAATGGCGCCGGTTTGGCTGCCTTGAGAATTAATAAATCACTTAATGACATAGGAGTAGAAAGTCGGTTATTAGTTCTGTACGAAGAGGGGAAGAAAGATAATGTTAAAGGTGTCTGGAGTTATCGTAAAGTTATGTTTCATGAGGCTTTCCATAAAATATTGAGATTATTACATATATATATATATGAAAAAGACAAATTAATTAGACTATCCAAAATAAATTCAAGTATTTATACAAGACCAATTACATCATTAGATATATCAAATCATTCTTGGGTCGATTGGGCTGATATAATTCATTTTCATTGGGTCGATAATTTTTTTGATCAACAAAGGTTCTTAATAAAAACAAAAAAGCCAATTGTATGGACTGTTCATGATGAGGGTCTATTTTATGGTATTTCACACTTTGGTGATGCAGTTGATATGGACAATGCTTTAGAAAAGAAATACAGAATAATAAAAGAACAGATGATCAAACGAAGCAATATTAAATTTGTGTTTTTGACGAACTATTTTTATATCCGATTTAATACTCATCATTTGCTGAAGAACAAACAAATATATGTAATTCCAAATTCTGTAAATCCTAATTTATATAAACCATATAAAAACCGAGCATTAATCCGCAAAAGTATAGGAGTTGACGATAAAACAATATTACTTTCATTTGTAGCAGGAATGTTATCCGATCCTCATAAAGGGCTTGAAAATGTCATAAATGCGACAAGGCTTTTTCCATCGAAAAAAATTAAAATATTAGCAATTGGAAATAATCGCAATTTTAAAGCAACTGATAATGTCATTACTGTTGGTGTAATAGATTCTCCAGAACAAATGGCAAAACTCTATTCTGCTAGTGATTTCTATGTAATGGCATCTTTACAAGAATCATTTTCACAATCGTGTATCGAAGCAATGTCATGTGGTATTCCTGTAATTGCAACTCCTACAGGGGTAAGCGAGGAATTGATTACTGAAGAAAATGGTATCTGTTGTAGTGGTTTTGATATAAACTCTTTGGAAACTGGTTTAAAAAAAGCCTTAAACAGGAAGTACGATAGAGAGATAATTCGTAAGTCGATTATAGACAGGTACGCCCCTAGTCTTATTGCTAAGAAGTATATTGACGTATATTCAGAATGCTTGAGATAGTATTGCTTTGATCTATACGCCAATGTTTTTAAATTTTTAAACTCTTTTTTTCTAATGTCTATTAGGTGCAATAATACTTTAAAGACCAATAAAATAGTTCTATTTATCTACGTATTGGCCGTTCTTTTTTCAACTTATCCCTTTGTTTTTAATTTAATTTTTCCTTTGCCACCGATTACTTTTTTAATGATAGTAAATTTTACTATTTTTTGTTTACTCTTTTTTCTCAGAATTGTTTCCCCACCAAAATGGTTATACTTTACTCTTGCGATTCAATTTATGGCAACTGCAATAAGTCTATCAGCCACTGGTGATAATGAATATTTCAAACAATTTCTCTATATCTTTTCAGGAATGACAATAGTGGCTTTTATTAGAGCTATTGGATTGAAGAATTTTTTGTTTTATTATAATAGGTTGATATTATTTGTTGCCTTTTTGGGGACCATCTCGAGTATATTGACAATTTTGTTTGGGGATATGGTTTTTCTTGAATACATTAATATGGATAGTCGACCAGGATGGTTAGTGTATTTTACATTTACAAATTCTAATAATGGTTTTTTTATAAGATATTCAGGCATCTTCGATGAACCTGGTGCCATGGCCTTTTGGGGGATGTTTGCTCTACTATTTAATAAATTGTATGTACATGACAAATATTTAGAGGTGCCATTGATTCTTTGTTTACTTTTCACATTCTCTGTTGCATTCATTATTCAAGTAGCTTTGTATATTATTTTATTTTATGTCTTTTCAGCTAGCGTAAAGAAAAAAATGCTTGTACTATTTATGACAATAGTAATTATTTCTTTTTTCTATCAAATTATAGATAAAGACTCTTATATATATATGTTAACATTTGGTCGATTGGGGATAGGTTCATCATATGATCTATTTGAGGATAGTACAAGAGCTGCGTTAACTAAAATGGCAAAAAAAACTTTCTTGTCTTCTCCATGGTTTGGTGTGGGACCTACAAAATTCTATGGTGGAGAGTATATGGCAGATAATCCATATGAAATATTAGCCAAAGATGGTATTTTTGGTACAATATTCATATATTACCCCCTATTAGCTAGTTTTTTATGGAGTTTAAAGAAAAAGGAGATTTTATTTGCTTCCTTTATACTAGCAATAGGTTATTTACAGCGCCCTTTCCATACAAACTTTATACATTATACGATGTTATATCTATATTTGTATGTGTCTTATATATTAACTCATTTAAATAAATACAAACAATGCACAAATTTAGCATAGTTACAGTGACATATAATGCAGGGAATTATATTCGATCTACCTTGGAGAGTATAAAAAAGCAGATTTTTATCGATTATGAATTAATCGTCATTGATGGAAATAGTAAAGATAATACTCAAAATATCATTGACGAATATAATGATTATGTGAGTATAAGGATAAGTGAAAAGGATGAAGGGATATATGATGCTATGAATAAAGGTATAGATTATGCCAACAGTGAATATTGTATGTTTCTAAATGCTGGAGATGAATTAAACAAACCAGACTCCCTTTTACAAGCATACTACAGAATTATTGATAGTTGCAACAAAGATATTTACATTGGTGATGCAGAATATGATTATGGTAACAAACAAATTTATTATACTCCTCAATTAAAGAAGCTACCATTCCGATTTTGTCACCAAAGTATGTTTTTTAAAACATCCCTTTTAAAAAAAGAAAAATATAATATTTCGTATAAGTTTTCAGGGGACTCCGAATTATTTTATAGGTTGTTGGAAAAAGGGGTGTCAATAGAACGAATAGAGATTCCTATTGTTAAAGAACATGCAGGTGATGGTGTTACGGAAAGAAATCTTTACAAATCAGCAAAAGAACTGTTTTCAATACCTTATCTTCGAAATAATTTGACTACTCTATACATATATTATAGATTGTTTAAAATTCGCGTTTATTGTCTTATAAAAAAAATAACAAATTATGATTAAAGTATTATGTTTAAGAGAAGTACCTGAACATGAAAATGAAGGGATTGACAAACATTGCCATGCTCTTTATGACATGTTTAGGGAAGATAAAGAGATTAATATTCTGCCGATTAAAGATGCTAAAGGAGTCGTATATATAAAGCGTTTGTCAAATCGACAATATTATAAATGGAATGACCTTAAGAAAACCATAAAAGATAGTGGATGTGATATAGTTCATGTTCATGGTTTTGCCTCATTTCTTGCTGTACAATCAATAATTATGGCAAAGCTATGTGGAAAAAAAATAATATATACCGCTCATTATCATCCTATAGAAACATTGGATAATCCTACTGTAGGAAAGTTATTTTTTTATTTTATGCTTAAACCAGTTCTTTGTCTTGCTAATGGATTTATAGCCTTAAATAATGAGGATCGGATTTTTATTGGCAAATATATAAAGAAAGTATATCAAATACCTCATTGGATGAGATTAAATGTTAAGGATGTCTCTCTGTCGGAAAAGAAATCGAATATGATTCTATTTGTAGGACGTAACAAAGGAAATAAAGGTGTTGATCATTTGTTACAATTACCTCGAAATAAATATGAAGTGCATTGTGTATGTGGAGACACAACAATTGATAGAGATGATTTTATCCTACATCATGATATTTCTAATGATGAGTTATCAAACCTGTATGCAAAGGCTTCTTTGTTAGTTGTTCCATCAAAATATGAAGCATTCTCACTGGTTGCATTGGAGGCTTTTATGCACAAAACGCCTGTATTGATGTCAGATCGTGTTCGAATTGCTGATTATTTGGAAGGATGTAGTGGTTATACTGTTTTTAAATATGGTGATTATGATGCGTTTAATAGTGCAATAGAATCAGCAAAACAACAGATTGTAGACGTTAAAAGTATCATAGAGAGATTTGAGCCAGATAGAATTAAGCAGATGTATGTTGAAGCATACAAATCATTATGATTCATAAATTATTTTACAAATTTGTTATGGGTTTAGAACAGAAGGTAAATTACCAGCTCAATAAATATCCTAGTATAAAGAAATATATCAAACGAGGGTATCAACTGACAATGTATGCCATAACTCCAAAGATTAAGTCGGAAGGTGATATTATTAAGGTTTCACCTGATGAGTCAGGGGAGTATTTCTTTGGTTACTACGATAAAAGCCCTTGGGACGCTACAGGGAGATATATGCTTTGTATGAGAGCAAAAGATACTTGGAGTGAACCAGATCCCACAGGCGAAGCGGAGATCTTGCTGATTGACACGAAAGATAATAATTCGTTCAGAGTTATTGCAAAGACGCATACGTGGAATGTGCAGCAAGGATGTATGGCGCAATGGATGGGACCGGACTTCTCATCAAGAATAATGTATAACGATTTGAGGGACGGGAAGTATTGTTCTGTGGTTTTGGAAGTGGCTACGGGAAAAGAACAGATGTTACCTATGCCAGTATATACTGTGTCTGTTGATGGAAAAATAGCATTGTCTCTTGACTTCTCTCGTTTACACAGCCTTCGCTTAGGGTATGGTTATGCCGCGTTACCTGAAAAAACTAAGGGAGTTGCGCTTCCTGATGAGACGTGTATCTGGAAGATGGATATTGAAAGCGGTGAAGTGACACCATTGCTAAAATATACGGATTTTGCCGAGTTTCAGCCTCGTAAGGAGATGCAGGAAGAGGGAAGTGTGCACAAGGTGAACCACTTAATGCTATCACCTAATGGAAAGCGTTTTATGGTATTGTATCGTTGGTTTGTGGGCCAGCGGAAATATACACGACTGATTACTTGCAATGTGGATGGTACAGATATGTATGTGCTGAGTGATGATGATATGGTATCACATTGCTATTGGAAGAGTGACGAAGAGATTATTGCCTTTGAGCGTAAAAAAGAGTATGGCCCTGGTTTCTATCTTATGAAGGATAAGACCCAGGAGTGGACACATATATGGCCACAACTGAGCAATGACGGACATCCTAGTTATTGCCCAACTGATAATAATCTTGTGGTCTTTGATACTTATCCAAGCAGATCAAGAATACAGGAAGTTAAGTTGGGACGAGATAATGATATCGAAGGTAGTAGTGTAAAAACAATTGCCAAGGTGTTCTCACCTTTCAAATATGATAATGATACTAGATGTGACCTTCACCCTCGTTGGAGTAGAGATGGCAAGAAGGTTTGCTTTGACAGTGTGTTTGAAGGACATCGTGGACTTTATGTTGTGAATGTTGAAAACGAACACGAATAACACAGAAATACTCAAATGAATAGAAAAATAGCTATTATTCTGCCGGTATATAGGAAAGATAAGGTAGAATATCTGAGTAAAGCAATAGAAAGCATTGTTATGCAGACTTACCGTGATTTTCACATCTTTATTGGCGTAGACGGACCTGTAGGTGATGATATCAATGGCTATTTTGAACATATTGACTATCAAAACAGGATTACAATAATTAGGTTTGAAGAGAATAGAGGTTTGGCTTGTGTGCTGAATGACTTGCTTGATATTTGTTTCAAGGAGGGGTATGAATATATTGCTCGCATGGATGCTGATGATATCTCTGAAAATACTCGTTTTGAGAAACAGATGGCATTTATGAGCAACCATCCTGAAATTGATGTGGTAGGAGGAGCCATCAAAGAGATAGATGAAGAAGGGAAATATAGGAACAAAACCATTGTTTACCCGGAAGGGCCAGAAGATTGCAGGGGTTTCTTTGCTAAGCGGAATCCTCATGCACACCCAGCCGTGTTGTTTAGAAAAAGTTTCTTCGATAAACTGAATGGGAAAAAATACAGACCGGAATACCGGCAGAACCAAGATACTATGTTGTGGTATGACGGAATGATGGCTGGTACAAAGCATGCAAATATTTCCGATGTTGTATTACAGTTCCGCATGACGGACACCATGTTTAAGAAGCGCAGAAATGGTTGGGCATTTGCTAAAAAACAATTTACTGACAGGTTGATGATAAACCGTGGTTTGGGCTATGGTTTTGGAGCTGATGTGTATGGCCTTGCAATGTTCTGCATGTTGGTGTCTCCACCATTTATAAAGAAGATAGCGTATAGGGTGTTTAGGTAATGACGCACTTATTTTTTGAACTGATACAGATTGCTTTAGCAAATAGAAATAGCTTCAATAGGCCTCCATCGGATATTGAATGGAGAAGTCTATATGAAATGGCGTGTAAGCAGTCTTTGGCAGGTGTTCTTATTGATGGCGTAAATAGGATGATAGAAAGTGGTAGTTGCCCAAAGCCACCTATGAATGTGTTGTATGAATGGATTGGCTTACAGCAGCATACAGTGGCGCTCAATAAGTTACAAAATCAAAGAACAAAGGAACTGTGTGAATTATTTAAAGAACATGGATATCGTAGTTGTGTTCTGAAAGGACAAGGCACTGCACTATATTATGAGCATCCAGAATACAGGCAATGTGGCGATATTGATATTTGGGTTGAAGGAGACAGGGATGAGATTCTAAGATTTGCTAAGAGCAAGGATTATCATATAGGTCATATTGATATAAAGCATTCGGATATTGATTTCTTTAAGGATGTGCCTGTAGAGGTGCATTTCTTGCCCTCATGGATGTACAACCCCTCTACAAACAAGAAACTTCAAAAGTTTTTCGAGGAAAAGTCAGAAAAACAGTTCGGTAATAATGATGATAAAGTTGGTTTTACCCATACGACTGTTGATTTTGATCTTGTGTTCTCAATTGTTCACATCTATCGCCATATCTTCTCGGAGGGAATAGGCTTAAGGCAGTTGATGGACTATTATTATATATTGCAGAATTCATCAGCAAATCAACGAAAAGATGCCTTTGCTGTATTGAGGTCACTGAAGATGTCGTCATTTGTTGGTGGTATCATGTGGATATTAAAGGTGTGCTTTGGAATGAAAGAAGAGTATCTGCTATGTACTGTGAATAAACGACATGGTGAGTACTTGTTATCAGAGATAATCACGGCAGGTAACTTCGGCCACTATGATGACCGAATGAAACGGATAGATAAGGACAAGAAATTTAAACGTGGATTAGTACAGTTAAAGCGAAACCTGCGATTTGTAAGTTATTATCCATCGGAAGTGCTATGGTCGCCATTCTGGAAGTTGTGGCACTGGTGCTGGAGAAAGAAGAAAGGATATCTTTAAGGATAACGAACACGGATGGTTCGACGGGCTCACCACAGGTTGGAACGGATGAAATGGGTACTTAGAGCCTTGTGGGAGTTTTGTTCATACATCTTTGTGCCTCAATGGAGACCTGAAATAGATTGCGTGATGAATAAAAATATATCAAGAGTATAACTAATAACCAATTATTACGATTATGGAAGAAAGGAAGATTAGAGAGCTGAATTACAAGGTTCAAATGGTGACCGTAAAATTGATGTCGGAAAGACGTAGCGGCGTACCAGCGTATACCGATATCTTTGAAAAGATTGCGCAAAACAAAATTTCAACAGCAGTATATGGGCCGCGGCATATGATTCTGCGAACACAATTTAAGGACGTGGTGTCAGTAAATGGCAGAGAGTGGAATGTTATTTACGGCAGTCTGTCTACGTTTACCGTTTTTGATAATGAAGACGACTGGATAAACTTAGAGAACCTTGAGGTTGAGAATGTGAACCTGCCGGCGAACCTCTTTCCGGGATTAAAAGAAACAGATTATTTCTTTGTGCCTGAAGCTCATAGGTTTGCATTTGTTGCCAAAAGCGGATTTAGCATCAACAACGTTGAGAAGTTTCTGAACTTTGCGGTGGGGAAAGTTGTGGAAGAAGGTGAAGACTATTCCGTAAGTAAAGAACAGAGCGATGAGGATTTCGAACACATCTATCAAGCACAGGAGATAAAGAGACTTATCGTAGATTTCTCTTACAGCAATCAAGATATCGGTGATGAGGCCTTTGAATTTATGACGTCGCAAGTGAATGAAGCTCACCTGAAACGACTAAGAATGGAGGGTACGCCTGATAATACTGGTAATATCAACGTCAATGTGAAAATACTGAAGGGAGCTTTGGAATTGGCCAAACATTATGGCAAAGCAACGGCTTCGGTCGTAAATAATGGTATAAGGTCGCAGATTAATACAGAAATGCACCCAAAGACCATTGCGCTGAAGTGTAAAGAAACACTCCTGCGTATGAACGTTGTGAAAGAAGTTGTGAATCTTTTTAGAAGTACAGGAAATGGTCAATAGTGATGATTTGATCAGCAGGCATCAGCAGGGACTAAAAGGGATATTGAATAAGTACACAAGCAAGAAGTTCTATACATCGAAGTATTTCGTCTTCTGCATAGTTCTTACTTGCATATTAACGATTGTACCGATAATATCCTCAGATAGCCCTGAAACTATATACAAACTAATAGAAGACATAAGTTCTACTGTACTATCAGCATTTCCGAGTTTGCTGGGATTTAGTCTGGCAGGGTATGCCCTGATTATTGGAACAATCAATATTGGAGTGATGCGCAGGATGTCTGAGCCTCGAGAGAGTATGGGCAATCTGAGCTTCTTTCAGTTTGTCAGCAGTGTGTTTGCCCTTTCAGTTCTGATACAATGTGTGACATTGTTGGTGGCATTTATTATTCATGTGGTCCTGAAACAAGAATGGGAAATGCTCTTTGGCCTTTCAAGCAATTGGGTGAACATTCCTGTATATGGAATCCTTTTGTTTCTGGTCTTAGAATCACTGGTGTTGCTGGGAAATATGGTCGTCAATATATTTAGCTATGGGCAGTCTGTTCATCTGTGTCTAAGGGTGGAAGAAGAACTGCCGCGTGATGACAGCTCGATATGGGACGAAGTAAAAGACTGTATTAAAGGTGTAGTAAGAAAATTGTTGAATAGCCATGACTGAAGATATAAAAATTATAGATGTCGTATTGCATTATGTGGGAAATACGACTGCTGGTGAGGGAATTACCTTGTCAAATGAACCGTTGAAGCTAAGTGAGGAGGTAGTACCATACTTAAAATATTATTTCCTTTCGGCTTTCAAACTGGAGGCCTTGTGTAATTTCTACCATGAGGCAAGTCTCTCACGCAACCCTATGTTTTCGTTTGCAGAGGAAATCTTTGAAAAGAAACGTTCATTTTGTGAAGTCTCAACGGATATAGCACGGCATCTGTATGAACACAGCGATCATCCGAAAATAAAAGGCGGAGACCTTTTCGTGGTATTATTTGACAACGTAGAGATAAACCACGACCATGTGGAAGCGATTGGAGTGTTCAAGGTGGAGAACAAAGAAGATTATATAAGTATCAAAAGAGAAGGCGATGCTATTGTTGTTGATACGGAAAAAGGCGTGAACGTCAGGAAGTTGGATAAAGGCTGCCTGATTTTTAATCTGGAGAAGAGTGACGGATACGTGGTGGCAGTCGTAGATAAAACGACCAGAGGCGGAGAGGCAAAATACTGGCTGGATGATTTCCTGCATGTCATACCGAGAAACGACAACTATAACAAGACGAAGAATGCTACGGCCTTATGCAGGGCATTTATATCATCACTGAACGGAAAAGTGGAGAAAGACGAGCGGGCAATGATGATTAACAGACTGACTGAATTTGTGAACGAAGGGACGTTCGATATTGAGCAATTGTCAGATAGGGTATTCTGTAATGATGAAATATCGGAAGATTTTCAGACTTTCAAAGACAGTCAGGAAGATGAAGGTGTGAGAGGGCTAGACAAACCATTTGTAACAGATACGACGGCGTTGAAGCGCCTTTCTTTCGGGAATTTGACGAATATCCGGCTGGATGATAACTTCAGTATCAGCATCCGTGGCGGTGAAAAGCTATTGGAAAAGGGGTATGATAAAGAGAAGGGAATGCATTATTATAAGTTGTTTTATAAAGAGGAGAAGTGATGACAGAAACACAGATACTGGCGCAGCTGAAGCGGAAGTACGAGGCGGAAATGGTGTCGGCACTGATAGGTGCAGGCTTCACCAAGAATGTGTACGGACGGTCGTTGAACTGGTCGGAACTGCTGGCGGACTTGGTAGAGGAGGCTTATGCCAGGGAGATGCAGGTGATGTACGAGCAATATGTGCATCAGCGGTTTGGCGTGGAAGTGAAGAGCTTCGAGGAAATGAAGGAGCAGCTGGTGAAGAACATCATAGCCAAGGAAGGGTATCTGAATGTTGTGTCGCGTTACATAGAACACAAGGGCTATCGCGAATCTATTGATTACTACATAGAGACGCACAATCCCTATTTCTATCAGAGGAGTGTGGGGTTGTATGGCGTGAAGGGGGATGATGAGACAGAACTGACCGCCAAGGACTTTACAGTTCATCAGCGATTCCTGATGGGTAAGTGGCAGTATGTGTTTACCACCAATTTCGACAATGCCCTAGAGTTTACCAACGAGCAGTTTGACATGGGCTACCTGACCATCAAGGCGGACTATGAGATGTCGCGCAAGAAGATGGCACGTCCCATCGTGAAGATACACGGTTCGCTGGTGCCTGCGGAGCAATCGTTGGAGATTCCGTTTGTTTTTGACGGTGACCACTCCCGCCGGTACATCATTTCGAAAGAGGATTTCGACACTTATTTCAAGCGGCATGAGGCCTTCTCGTACCTTCTGCGTGTGGCTATGCTATCGGGCAGCTATCTGCTGCTTGGCTTCAGTGGCGACGACCCCAACTTTAAGTCGTGGCTGAACTGGGTGAAGGATATTTTGGACAAAGACAGTGGTGATGTAGAGAATACGGAGAAGGACGAAAACGGCGAGAAACTGGTGAAGGACGGCGAAGAGGACGTCAAAGTGTTCTTGGTGCTGACGGGCAACGATCCCATCCCAGAAGCCCAGAAATTGTACTACAAGAACCACCATATAGGTGTGATACACCTTGATGCACCGGAGATAAGGGCAAGGTTAGGCTATACCGACCGTGCGCCTGTAGCGCACAAGATAGACCATCTATTGAAGTATATCATAGGTACGCAGGTGGATGTAACGGAGGAATTGCAGGAGGAACGCCCCTCGACGACCAAGGCCTGGCGGGAGGTGTATAACAAGGTGCACAGCAAAGAACCTATTGACGATGCGGTAAATGAGTTGCAGACAGCGATTCAGGAGAATAGATATGTGAAGGGCAACACTGCACAGGATTATATTTTTGATGAGCTGTACGTAAAGAAAGAACCGCTGACAGGGGCGGAGAAGGAAGTGCTGCCTCTCGTCATGCAGGAAGTGGCGATACCCACAGCAGCGATGCCTGCTGTAATCAAAGAGCAGATGAAGGACAATGCCTCGTGGAAGGAGATGCAGACTCATGAGGCTACGCTGATGGCTGATGACGAACTGATGGAAGGCGATGATGACTTCAACATGCGGGAGAACGTCCTGAGAGCCTTGTACCGCTTGGACTTCACCAAGGCAAAAGAATTGCTCGCAAAGTGGACACCAGGAGCGGGCTACGAAACGGTGAAGGCTTCGTTGGCTTACTTCTTCACCCGTCAGGACTCGCTGAAAGAGCTCGATGTGGTGATAATGAATGCGAAGAGTGACAGTGAACGGTATGCCGCCAGTCTGATGTATAACTGCATAGAGGGCAACTTAGTGGCGACCTATTCGCTGAACCAGTATCGGAACAAGGGACTGGTGGGGCAGTATGATGTGCTGACATACATCACCAGCGAGTTGCGGAAGAAGAAGGAAGAGTTGAACGAATACGGGACGGAGATAAGTTACCGCCAGACGGAAGGCAACAGTGAGGATACACCCCAAAAGAGAAGTGCATACCGTTTCCTAAACCTTCTTAGCAAGGAGGGCTTCAACCTGTGCTATGGCATCTCCAACGTCATCAATGTGGCAGACTGGTATGTGGTGTTCAAACGGATGTACACGATGTTCCCATTCGCCTGTCTGTATTACAGCAGTCAATATAATAACCGGAAGGCGTTGAAGCGTATCGGACAGGACTTCGCATTTGAGGCATCGCTGCAAGAGGAGCTGCCTGAGATGCTGAAACAGATATTTCGGGCGCAGGCTTATAAGGAAACACCCGCTACTATGCTGTCGGGCATGTTGCAGGTTGGTTCGCAGCTGTTCTGGGGCATGAACGAAGACGTGTGGTTTGATGACTTCTATGCGTATCTCACCACCACATTCAAGGAAGAGGAAGATAAGTACCTGCACTCTAGCGATGCCAAGAGTTTTGTGAAGACGGCCTTGGTATGTCTGCATGAAAAGGAGCATATCAGCAAGGTGGTGACGGTGTTGTTGGGACTGTATGAGACGATGCCAGACACGGTGCTGGGAATGTTGATACACCAAACGAGGCTTTGGAAGATGGATACCTTGGAAGATGAACAGGCTACGCTGATAGAGAAAATTGCGACAGAGGCAGCTCTGAACAATACATCCATACTGCTGAACGAGTTTCAGGAAAAGGGACTGTTGCCTAAGGAGGTGAAGGACACCTTTGTGCGCTCGCATGTGGCCAAGATGGATGAGGTGAAGAAGAGCGACCGTTTCACTCTGTTTGCCCTTTGTCGTCTGGCAGAGGATATGCCTGAAATGGTGGCGCAGTTGAAGGACGTTATTCTGGAGCGCAACATCTGGGACAGTGGAGTAGGCGACCAATGGATAGTGGAGGCACAGCCCTTCTTTATCATGCATCTGGGTAAGGAGTATATCTGGTCGATAGAAGAGACGATGAAGATATACGAAAACCTGAAGATGAACCTTGACAAGCTGACAAAGAAACGCATACAGGACTTCTTCCTCGAACGGGAACACAAGACCCTGCTTCAGGAGATGAAGCGGTTTGCAGAGCTGAATACCATCGTAGAAGATGATGTGAAGCAAGACATAGAAAAAAAACTGGCTCTTGCCCGCCATTTCGACAAGGTGGAGGACGGACTGTATAGCGATGACCCAGAGACCGTTGAAAACGCCACCAACGAGTTGAACGCACAGTTCAGGGAAGGGCGGCTTGAAGAGAATCGTCATCTGCTGGAGGTGCTGCTGAGCAAGTGTACGATGATGAAATCACCCGGACTGACGGAATGTCTGGTAACCATCTCCGTAGCCGCACATTTCTGTGGTGAGGAGATGAAGAAAGACGCATCACTGCTTGACAAACTGTACCGGCTGCTGCTGCAATACAAGGGGAAAGACCTGCGCGACTTGGACTTGCAGGTGATACATGCAGGACACTCGCTACTTGAGATAGCAAGGCTGCTGGCAGAGTCGGAGCTTAAGGATGAGAATATTGATTATTGGTTGAATAACAGTAATCTGACGAGGCTGAATTATCTGGAGTTTTGATGGGGATTGGAACGACATAGGCTTCGTCTCTGCGAAGCAGATATGAAGCAAGGTGTTGTACTTCCGTCGCATGAGTAATATCTATGGGGATAGATGCCGGTTTTTCATGGTTGCTTGAGTGTCAGGCGGTGGATCTAAGATAGACAAGCGAGTGCTTCAGCTCGCACAATCATATATTTCAGAGATGTCCAATCTCAAAATTTGAAGCAATATGACGTTGATTTCGGTACAAACGGGCATGGTGATGCTGTCTACGAAGATAAGTATTTCGCAGACAGATGTATCTATTCCCCGATGCGCCAGAATCTATAAGGCGGAGCCCTCGGAGTAGGCTTGATGGTCATCATGATGAGCCGTTGGCAACAGCACTCCTCACAGAATCCTATGTTCCATCCCTTCTCATTACAGATATCAAGGTATGACTTCTTCTTTCTCTCCTTCGGTACAGGCGGCACATTCAATTGCTGCTGTATGCTGCGCAGCTTCTCGCGGTTGCAGGGAGAGAGTATGCCATAGTGACGTATTCTGACAAAGTGATCAGGCAGGATATGAAGAGAGAGCAGATTAAGGAACGCATCGATGTCCATGGACATGACACCGTGCTTTCCACCCTTCTTGTACATCTTGTAATCATACGAGATATGTCCGTCTGCAACATCGAGTATTCTGGAATTGGTGATGGCCACGCGATAGGCATAGCGCCCGATGTACTCGAGCACCTGACCGACGCCTTTGGCAGGTGGCTTGGCATATATGACCCACGGCTCTGTAAAGCATTTCTTGCGTATAGTCTGGGGGATGATGGTGCCCTTCTCCTTCAGCCTTCTGGTCAGAAGATTCATGAAACGCCCTCGGAACTTATCACTCATAGCAGCCACGGGGAAGAGAAACGGCGTACCCCTGCAACCCTGTATCTCATGCCATACGCCATCGGGGTCAATGGCTCCACCGGGGACAATGCAGTGGATATGGGGGGGGTAAAAGAGATTCGATCCCCACGTATGGAGGATGGCTGTCATTCCAGCTTAAAGCCCCTTTCCTGCTGCAAAAGCGTCAATAGTGCCCCATGCAGCCTTGAACATACAGTCGTAGAACTCCCGC
>ODAI013641253.1_pt1 | contig 18450 bp, 14 predicted proteins | sample 1539321 | NCBI WGS metagenome assembly ODAI01 (sample SAMN02144231, study PRJEB22623) | gut metagenome | biome: sheep rumen | host: Ovis aries | place: New Zealand | reverse complement strand
TGATATGCAGAGTGATGAAGCAAGGAATTAGTAGATGAAAATAGTGGAATTTTGATTGATAAAAAAAGTATATCAACACTAAAAGATGCCATTCAGACTTTTGAAAATACACAGTGGAATAGACGTCAAATTTCTGATACTATTAGAGAGAAGCTACAAAAATATATTTAATTATTTTTTCAAAATATCTTTATTTTTCTCTTCTCGCTCTATTTTTGTTATATCCATATAAATTTCATCTCGGAATTTTCAATTACAGTAATGAGATTCTCTTCTCCTTCCATACTCTTTAAATCAGACTTTTTGATAACATTTGATAGCTCATTCATTGAAAGAGAATACATGTAAATCTATATTACGTAAATTTAATGTATGAAATCAAAATAGTAAAATGGCATTAATCGCATCAGTTCAGTATCATTTATTATGCTCTTCAACATTTCAAATCGATACTCCAAGTCTGGCGGTTTGATCTATATGGTTAATGTCTCACAAATCTATGATTCATAGCATTTCATCATTACTTTTATTTACAATGGTAAATGCCTTTGTAGCATTTGAATCTTTTGAATATTTTTCTAGAAATTCTTTTTCACTATCAAGAGATATAATTGCTTTAGTCTGATTCAAACCATCAGTTATTCTAGTATCATTCATACATTTTGTCCGGATTTCATAATCCTCTGGATTTATTGGCGAAAGATAAATATTACCTCGCGAAACTTTTGGAAAGTATTTCATTTCTATAAATATATTATAAATTATAAAAATTATTTATTCTTTTCCTGTCGATCTGGTTTCAATATTTCCATAAGAATTAAATCATACCATTCTCCATTACAATATTCGCAATGATGTTTCTTTCAAACTTCTTGAAATCAGACTTTTTTATAGCATCATATTCCTTTTTTATTGAAAGTCTTAACCCATAACGATATATTATACAAATTTAGTGTATTAAATGCGAATGACAGTAGTGCATTAACTGCATCTGATCCATATCATTTATTATGCTCATCAATTTCTCATATCATTATTCAGAGTTCAGCAGTCTGATTTATATGTTTTATATGATATAATCATGTCACTCAAATAAATTTATCGTCACTTTTTCTTACAACTGCAAATTCATATTCTCCGTTTTTCGATATTCATTCTAAATATGATTTACCAGATTGAAGTGATACCATTCTTGGTGTTCCGTGAGTTCAATCTGTAATTCTAGAATCATTACTTCGTTTAACAAAAGTTTCGCTATCTTCTAAATCTATTGGTGAAAGATAAACTTTACCTCGTGAAATCTTTGGAAAATATTTCATTTTATAATTATATAAAAGATAAATTATTTGTTCTTTCCCTGCCAATCTGGTTTCAACATTTCCATTATAACCAAATCATGCCATTCACCGTTACAATACTGACAATGGTGTCTAGTTCAGATTTCTTGGAATCAAACTTTTTTATAGCATGCAATCGCTTTTTTATTGAATGATTTTACTTGTAAGAAAACATTATATAAATTTAATGTATCATATGAAAATGACAACATAGCATTAATTGCATCTGCTCCATATCATTTACTATGTTCATCAAAATCTCCTATTGAAATTCAAAGTTCTGCAGACTGATTTATATGATCAATATGGAATAATCATACAGTTCAGAGAAGTTTATCTCCATCTTTTCTGATTATTGCTAAATTATATTCTCAGCTTTTTGCTACATTTTCTAACCATTCTTTTTCACTTGTTATTGATATAATCTGAGGTCAAGTAGTGATTCAATCTGTAATCCTTTTATCGTTCATCCATTTTGTAAAAAGTTCGTAATCTTCAGTATGAATTGGTGAAAGGTAAACTTTACCTCGTGAAATTTTTGGAAAGTATTTCATTTTTATAGTTGGATAAGAAATAAAAGCTTATATTATTAAGTATATTAGAAATAAAAAATGTTTTTTCTAGGGAAATCCAAAGCTGAGAACTACTCGCTTTATTATTGTTAATTTTTGTAGGTTTATCAATAGTAAAGGCATGATACTTTATGAATTAAAAGTAAAAAGCTACGGGGTTTTTCTTTCCCATAGCTTCTATATTCTTATAATTCCTATTTATCTTATTTATTATTCAAGGATTTTCTTGCTATGGGAAATACTGATTCAAATTGAATCGACATCAGTCACAATAATATTTCCACAGCAATTAAATAAATTCATTCAGATATAATTCTCAAAATAAAATATATCTGTATTGTAGTATACGATAGATTTTTTGGTTTGTGACAATTATACTACATTATCTTTTATTCTTTTCTTGCCAATCTGGTTTCAGTATTTCCATAATTATCAAGTCATATCGTTTTCAATTACAATACCTACAGTGATGTCTTGTTCAGATTTCTTTAAATCATACTTTTTTATAACAAGTAATTGCATTTTTATTATGCTCTTTTACGCACAATGAAATATTATATAGATTTAATGTATTAAATGCATATGAAAGTGCTGCATTGATTGCATCTGCTCCATATCATTTATTATGATTCTCGGTTTCTCAAATTAATATACTCAAATCACAAGTCTGATTAATCAAATCTATATCAGATAACCACAACATACCAATAAATTCATTTCAATCAGTTTTCACAATTGAAAAAAGATAATCTCAATTTTTTTCGTAGTATTCTATTAGACTTTTTCATCTTTCGACTCCATATACTTTATGAGATACTTGAAATAAATCAGTAATATGCATATTATTCAATCGTTTTGTAAATTTTTCTGCATCTTCAATGTTTGATGGTGAAAGATAAACTTTACCTCGTGATATTTTTGAAAAGTACTTCATTATACAAAAAAGAATAATAAAACTATATATAAAATAGTATAAATTTGTAATATTGCAAGTGAATTAAAAAAATCTGACCCATTAAGAATCAGATTTCTATTATATAAATTATGTATCTTATTTAACTGAGATTGTAGTACCTCAAATCTTTGCGTTTCATAAATTAAGTGAAATATATGTATTTCACATTTTAACTGGTGTTATAGTAATTTTAGCTTCACCATCTTGAACCAACATTACAGATACTGGATTAAGTGAAATGTTTGTATTACTTGCAATTGCTGTAAATGGGATATTTAATGCTCCATTATATTTAGCTCATGAAACTTTATTCGTTACGCGAATAGTAATTTGAGTAGATCTTTCTATCATTATTGAGTCATCAAATCATTTTTCAATTTCAATATTCCATTTATTTACAAATTCTTTTCATTTTATATCAAGTCAATCAAAGTTTAATTCAATCAGATTTTTCTTTTCATTTTGTGCTAATGGTTTTTGTTCAATAGATTTAGCTTCTGGTAATTCTATTTTTGCAGTTCATCATGTTGAATCTTTAACTTCTCATGATAAAACTATTTCTCATGTCGCTACTCAATGATTTTCTTCATTGTTTTTCACTTCTGGTTTTACTTCGGTTTTAATTTCTGTTTTTTCTACTACTTGATTTGGATATCGTGCGTCTACTGATTCAAGCAAAGCGATTGGGTCTTTTGTATTTTGGAATAACTGAATTCTACAGTAACCATTTGCGATAATTTCTGAATGTCATTTATCAAGCTCTGGACATCATGCAAATGCATATGCTGGTCTTCATCCACTATTTTTGTCTATTTCAAAGTGAACATGATATCATCCTAAAGCTCAGAATGTATTTCAAGTATTTCAAACTTCTCAGATTTGCTGTCACTTTGTTACTGTATCTCATGCTTTCACTGAAATACTATTCATATGTGCATATGTTGCGAACAGAATTTCTCAGTTAAACTTAAATTTTATCTTCACTACATTTCCATATGCAGAATTATATCAAGCTGAATAAACTTCTCAGTCTGCAATTGCATAAAGTGGAGTTCATTTTGCTGATGCAATATCTACTCCATAGTGAGCTCATGCTGCTTGGTTCCATTCTTCTTGATATGAACCTCACCAAAGAGTTGTGTAAATATCAGTATAAACTTTTTCATTTACATATGTAGTATAATCTGCATTATTTATAATTGGCAATTTAATTTTACAAGAATCTGGCATAGAACTTCGTTCCAATGTCCTACATTCTAGTGTAGAAACTTGAAATAAAGGATAAACAAGGTTGGTATTATTTTTTAGATTATCTCACGATCATCGCATAGTTGCCCATCAAAGGAAAAGAAATGCTAAAACTCATTCTCAAATATACATCCATCGACGAGAACAAGTATTCGCAGCATTATAAAGTTTTTCAACTCTCCTTCATCTGTGATTATGAGAAATTATTCTCCTTCATAGAGCTGTGTTAAATTTTTGATATGCCTTTTCATAACCAGATCGTTTTGCCATTTTTTATTTTGGTATAAATAAATACTATATTATATTATATTCTAAAAATCGGAAAATGTCAAATTTTTGGGGACTTTTTTTATTTGAAAAAAAGTATCTAAAAAATAAACTGTTCTTTGGTATTTTTATTTTATTTTTCTCTGTTATGAAAAAGTATTTATCGTTGATAGGTGTCACTGCTCTAATTTTGGCTATTGGATGGCTGTGATATCAAGCTCTCTTTGCATATCTTGCGGAGCATACTTATTATTTTGGAATGTTATCTTCCGGTCAAAATTGGTGAGTTTTTATTTCTGCTCTTTTATGTGCATGATTATTCCCACTTTTGTATTTACTCGCAAGTTCTAAGATAAAAATTAAAAATCTGCTTATTGCATTTGTTTTATGAGCTTGAATATTCGGAGTAATTCATTCAAATATAAAATGAGATCCAATTTGAATTTGACACGTTATTACAATATTTAATACTATATTACTTGTATGTCTGTGAATTTATCTAATACTTTGATTCTCTGCTCTTTGAAGTTGGATTGAAAGAAAATGGATAAAATTTAAGCAATTTCGTTGGCAGGAAATGTTTTTGAGTTTCTGAATCTGATTTTGTAGCTTTGTAATTATAGTTCAAATTTTATTATGAATCTGACTGCTATACTGAATCGTGAGCTGGTTACTTTTCTTATGATTAGGTTTTATGGTTCGATATGAAAGGGAATCTCTTTGAAAACGAGAAGAAATAATTTGTGGTATTTTGAATAATTATAGGGAATGACTTTTATCTTGAGAATGGAACTTAAATTCAAAAAAGTTTTGGAATTCAAAAAAAATCTGATTCATAGCTATATCATTGCCAACAATACTTTCTTTAGCATATCTATATATGTGAATTCAGAATGCATTCGTACCTTATTCAACAGCTTGGGATGCAAACCATGAATATATGTATACCCCAAAGATTTTAGCTGAAAATGCTGGAATTTACTGGTGAAATACACTTGCTAATACCATGCCATGATTTTGGCATCAATTTTTGACATTTATATTCTCATTAACTTGATGCACAAATTGATGGTTTGGTTTATCTCCTGATAATATCGCTATTTCCATGAATAATATAAGTGCAACTCTTGTTCTTCTTTTCTGAATTGCTATTATTTTTCAAATATTCTCACTTATTAATAATAAAAAAGATAAAGATGAAGAATCTGAAATGAAAAAATGAAAAAATATGGTTATTGAAACAGAAATGGAAAATTGAAATTGAATTACTATGTGATGGTATATATTATTGTTATGGTTAACTTGATGAATGTGAGCATTCCTTGTAATTGTAGATAATAAAACAGATTTATGAGTAATGGCTTTATCTTTGCTAGCATTATTAGCTGGGCTGATTTTTCTTCAAAATAGGAAGAATTCTAAGGATAAAAGGGATTTATTTAAATATGTTTTAATTGCTGGTTTATTCTTTGGTTTTGCTGCCTTAGCGAAAATTACCGCATTTGTAGATTTAGTACTCTTTTGATTATTACTTGTATGATTGCGATTTTCTTCACTAACAAGCCTTTGATTATGAATAATGGTAATGTGATTTGTTAGAAAATTCAATATTCTTACCTCTTCGGTTATGTTGACTGATACAAATGCAACATGGTTAATTATCGTTTGATGAATTATTACAATTACTTGATTGATTGTTTATTTATTAAAACGTACGAATAGGAAGGAATTCTGAAAAAATTTTAAAGATTTGATTATATTGTGAATCTGATTTTTACTTCCTCTTATAGTATTAAAGTTACCTCGAACAATAATTAGCCAAATAAAAACGGATAATTTTTCTTTTTGAAATTCTTTGAAATCTGTATTCTTAAGTATGGATGATAGTGATAAGAATAAAGATTATAGTAGTTTTTTAGCTCAAAATATTGAAAATGAGGAAGTTGATGATGGGGATGGGGTTTCAGATTCGGATGTTATTAATTCACTTGATGAACAAGAACTAGTTGATACTTCTAAATTAAATCTAAGAAATGATAAGACATTTGCCCAGTGTTCGGCTGCTGGGGATATTTACTCAGAAGAAGAGTTAAATGAATGATTAGAAGAAATTGTTGGTTGACAATGATGAGAAGATTTCTGAAGATATATTTGATATTGACGAAAAGAGTTTAAGAAAGCAAATTTACTTAGTATTGATGAAGATACTGCGAATAAGTCTTGGTTTAAATTTTTCAAGTCTTTACGACCAAAGAGTCGTGATTGTGGTGATAATGACGCTAATAATATCATATGTGATAAAAATTTATCATTTGGAATTATGAAATTATTCTGGCCTACTAGTGATAAATGTTATGGTTTTAATCATGATGCAAAAATATTATGTGAAAATGCGAATGTAATAGATTCTTTCAAAATTGATGATTTACGTGCAATTTATGAAAACTGAATAAATAATAAGGAGTGAGAAGCATGACTACTACTAAAACAAGCAATTGATGCCTATGATGAAGCAAAATCTGAGGGAAAAATCTGATTCTCTTCTTCTAATTCTGCTTTATTTCACGATGAAATTGTAAATCTAAGACAATACTACCAATCTCATAGTATTGCTTCTACAGAGGGAACTGTAAACATACCTTATAGATACTTGGTGCCATTAAATATTTCATTTAACTGGTCTTTGCAAAATTTGAGTAGTTATTATACTGATATTGGATTTTTCTGGATAATTATATATGTATGTTTATTAATTGCTTTGCCTTATGCTATTGTAAAAAAAGATAAAATTTTAACATCCATTGCATTAACTACTTTAATTTGATGGGGGATATGGTGGATTATTTGATCTTCGATATTATGGTACTGAACTGTTCTTATTTCACGGACTATGATTACTCTTGCCTTATTGTGGAGTCATTTATTTGATAAGAAAGAAAAAAATCTGAAGGTTTTACCTTATATTTTAATTGTTATTGTCGCATTATTCTTCTGAATTCAGATTTTGTTTAACTTTTTGAGAATATCATCACAGTGAGCAAATTCAGTTTTTGTACGATATAAATGAAATGTGGGTAGAGAACAAATTATAAGTGAGGAATTACAGCCTGCCAATAAAGTTAAATATTGATATAATCGAAAGAGTATATTCGACTTACAATTCCCTCAATATAATCCAATTATTCATGCTCTTGCTGATCGTGAAGATAAAGATTGAGTAATTATTGCATGAACTTACATTCAATATTTCCTATGAAATCAACGGAATATAAAATGAGATTGAATGCTTTCAGACTTTTGGAAAAAAACGTCTGATTGAGATTTATGTAAACTATATTGGAGATTAAAAAAAGACAACGTTCGTTATTTAATTATTGATCCAAATATATGAACTGTAACCATGTGAGAATGAAATGAAACTTTGTTCTATAGATTCTTCTGAAAATTAGGAGAAAATGAGACAAAAATTGAGAGAGATGGAACTATTCTTTCTTTAATGAGACTATTAAAGGGATGATATATTAAGTTATTAAGCACCAATAACATTTGAGCAAAATATGCATTTACTCTAACTGATGATGAAATTAGATGATATTTTTGATGAAATTTAACTGATGATGAACTAATACTTAAAAGAGGAAAAATGGCAGTGTTGCAATACTTTAATGATGCAGATTCAATTTTTTGAACTATTGCTAATATATTTATTAATAGAATTATTAATGATAGAGAAAAGTGAATTGAAGATATTGCGAACATATATTGAATGGAAGTTGATACTAAAAAGATAGCATCTGCTGCTGATAGCTATATAAATTGAAATCATAATTGAAATATTGATAACCTTAGTCAAAATGAAAGGGCTGTATTGGTAAATTATTTAAATGTTTATATGGCTTATAGTCAGTGACAAACTGAAAATTGACAAGCTATGATTCAAAATCTTCTAATTAATAGTGTATCATGATGAAGTCAAGTTATAGCTCTAGAGTTGAATTAATAAAACTCGTAAGGATATACTAAAGTTTAAAAAAGCGATTCCTAAACGGAGTCGTTTTTTATATGATAAAAAATTGATTTATAGCTAAAAAATAAGATCATGCTAATTTACTTACAATTTATTTTATTAGCTCTCTTATTTTATTTACAAATCATACTACATCAATTTCCAAATTTCAAGATTTTTCAATACTACATCAAGCTGCATTCGCATGTCCTCATCATCAAAAATGTGATGCTATATCTCTACAGTTATATTTTCACTTTGCACGAAGGCTAAACTTTATATGGTCATCCTTTTCTTTTCAAAGAATTACCAACTGTTGATCTTTGATATCTCAAATTAAATATAATGCATAATCTGCACTATCTGGATGTAGTCAAAATTTTTCTAATTCTTCTTGAGAATATCGGGAATAAATTATATCACCAAATTTTTGCATTCTTCAGAGTATGATTTGCATAAATTCTAAATCTTCATAGCTCTTACTACGAAAAACGTTATCTATAATCAGCTTTTTCTTTGCTCATTTTTCCAATAATGCTAAATTATTTCTAGAAACACGAATAGATTCCTCTCATTCATCAAAGCGAAAATTTCCACTATCAGTCATTATCCCTGTAAGCATAAATGTAGCAATTTGACTGTCAATCAAATCTGGTCGCCATTGCTGCGTAAGTTCAAAAACTAGTTGAGCTGCACTTATTGAACTATCATCACGGAACTCAACTGAATTTGGAAGTTTAACGGAAAATATATGATGATCGATGATAACTTTTGGCTGTCAATCGAAATAATCTTCATGTCATTCTGAAAACTTTCTAATCATATTGTATGTAGAGAAATCAACAAATACGATTAAATCATAATCTCAATAATCAAATTCTGTTTGTAAACTCTGTATTGGTAAAAATGAAAAAGTTTCACTAGGTGCATCTGGAGTAAAATATGAAATATTTTTTCATAATTTTTCTAATTGCAATCAGAGTCCGAACATTGATCAAATTGCATCTCCGTCAATTGATTGATGCCCGAAAATTGCAATGTTTTGTGATTGCTCTAGCTTAAGTTTTAATTCTTCTCACTGCATTATTTAAACGTAAATTATAAATTATTCTTGAATTAATTTTTTTAGTTCATTAAGTCACTTCTCTGAGACCTTCATTTCATTTCACAGAACTTGAATTGTTATATCTCATGGATTTCAAGAAATTATAGTCATTAGTTGCTTCATTTTTGAAAATGGAAGATTCTCGGACGTAATGGCAAACGTTTCCTCTATTTCAGAACTAGTTTGTCATTCTGAGTGTATTGAAGAATTCGTAGGCATAACGCTCTCATGTGCTTCTTTTTCAAAGGAGGCTTGCCCCGCTAAGTGGGGTAAATTCGAAGCTTGCTCAGTTTGCTGAGGACTGAGGATTTTTTCTCATTTTTCACTAAAAATCCTCTCGGTTTCGCCGTGTTCCTTTTCTCAAAGGGGAACAACATTATCATCATTTTGGACTTCTAATAAGGACTGTTCAGTATCTTCAGCTACCTCATCATCAACATCCTCTGTACTAACTTCATCAACTATTTCTTCTTCCGTCTCAGTAATTTCTTCATCAACTTCAGCGATTTCTTCCTCATCATCTACAACTCCGTTCTCGTCAATGGAAATATTTTTAGTCTGATTTTCTTTCTTTTCTTCGACCATCTTTTCATTCTCAGCTTTAATCTCTGCTTTTATACGTTCAATATTAAGTTGTTGCTGCTCTCCTGCCCTAGCCTTTTTAACCTCTGAAACCGTATCTTTTTCATCATATGAACCTCAAGCCAATTCTTTCAGTTTTTCACGGGAAGTTTTCACAATTTTAGAAATCTGAATTCTATTCTTCTTTCGTCATGAAACAATGACCAAATCAAATTTTGATAAACCATAAGTTTCAGACAAAAAAATGTCAAAATTATCTGAGATATCCTCAATAGTTATAAAGAATCATTTCTTCTTTGCACGACGAATTTCTTTGACATATCACACAATTTCAAAATTTCAAACATCTGTTTTATCCTTGATATTTGAGAGCAGCGTCCTTTTTTTAATAAACTTATATAATCAATCCAACGGATTTCATGAAATGAAGCTCTTGAAAACTTCCTGCTCCATCATTAATCTTTCCATGAGAGTAGATTTTTCCACTTTCTTTAATGGAATTTTATTTTCTAAATCTCAGAACAATCCTTGACTAGCATTTGCCGAATTAGAAATCCAATTGATAATTTGATCTACATTATTTCGAAGAACTTTGCGGTCTTCAAATTGATCCAATGCTCATGATTTTATCAATCATTCTAAACTCTTTCTATTCAATACTTTTGAACATCTTTTACAAAAATCTTCTAATGTAGTATATTTTCATCATCTCTTTCTCTCTTCTTGAATTTCCTCTCATGTATCGAATCATACTCATTTAATAGAAATAAATCAGATTCTTACACTTTGGTCAATGGCTGCCACGTGATTAAATGATACATTCACATCTGGCTGTAAAATATCAATTCATTTCTGCTGAATTTCTGAAAAATAAAAACTCTGTGTATCGGTATCTTCTTCAACGGAACGTATTAAAGCAGCAGAAAATTCAATTGGATAATGAACTTTGAGATAAGCGGTCTGATATGCGATCATGGCATAACATACAGAGTGCGATTTATTGAATGAATATGAAGCGGCTGGTTCAATCATTCTCTCATAAATCTGAGTCGTAGTTTCAGGTTTATAATTATGATATGAAGCCCCACGCTCTTGAAATTCTTTCTTTAGTTGCTCGATAATATATTTTTTCTTTTTTCAAACTCCACGGCGAAGAAGGTCAGCTTCTCAAAGTGAGAATCACGCCATTGCTTGCACAAGAAACATTAACTGCTCCTGATAAACAGCAATTCAATACGTTTCCTTCAAGAAAGGATCGAGATCTTCAATCAGTTTTTTTCTTTCTTCTTCTGCTACTTCAGCTCAATATTTTTTGGTCAATTCTGCTCTAAGTTCTGGATACATATATTCAATCTCTTCTTTTCCCAGTCTTCTATTAATATAACTTGGAATGAATTCCATAGGTCATGGACGATAAAGTGCATTCATGGCGACTAAGTTATCGATTTTTTCTGGGATTAGCTCAATCAAGTAACGACGCATTCATGGAGATTCGAACTGGAATATTCATGTCGTATCTCATTGCTGAAAAATTGATTTATATGTTTCTTCATCATCGATTGGAATATCTAAACTCATAGTCTCTAAAAATTCTTCAAACATTTCTGGTATCTTTTCTCATTTTTGGTCTGCACGCGCTTTGATAATTTTTACACAATTCTTGATGATGGAAAGATTACGCAATCACAAAAAATCCATTTTGAGAAGTCAGATTGATTCGAGTGTCGGTCAATCGTATTGACTAACGATTGTATGGTCTTCTTCTTTGTTATATTGAGTTGGTGTATATGTCGTAACTTTTTCTGGGGCAATAATAATTCCACAGGCATGAACTCACATTTGACGGAGATTTCATGTAAGTTTATCTCAATATTCAATAGCTTGATGAATTTTTTCATCAGATTCGTAAAAATTTTTGAGCTCTGAAGATCATTCCGGATCTTCCACTTGTGCAACTAATCATACTTTATCCTGGAGCAGATTTGTAACATAATTTGATTTTTCAAAAGGTACTCAAAGAGTCCTAGCAACATCTTTAAATGCAGCTTTAGTTGCCATTTTCATGAATGTTCAAATTGAACAAACTTTTTCAGCTCAGTATAAATCATAGCAATGTTCGATTACAGTTTGGCGTAAAGAATCTTCAAAATCAATATCGAAGTCTGGCATCGAGACTCTAGCTGGATTCAAAAATCTTTCAAATAGCAAGTCGAATGGTAAAGGATCCACTTCTGTAATTCAAACGAGCCATGCTAATAAAGATCATGCTCATGATCATCTTCATGGTCAAACAGAAATTTGGTGTTCCTTGGCTCGACGTACATATTCTGACACTATTAGGAAGTATGAATTGAATCACATTTCCTTGATAACCTTTAGTTCATATTCCAAACGATCGATATAATATCATAATGAGAATCTCTTATCTCTTCATGGAAATTCATTCTGATTTTTTTCTATAAAATCTTTTTTATATTGAGTATATGTTTGTAGCGTAAATTTGTGTAAATCCTCTGGAGAAGTATCTTTCAATGCAATTTCGAGGTTTCATTTATCAGTTCTTCTTACCAAATTTGCAATAGTTTCTTCTTCTCGAGAATATCTAAATCTTCTAGATAATCATGCGAACGCTCTCCAACGTAATTCAAATTCATATTCCTGCATTCTAGTTTCCTGTACAACTTCTCAAGTCATCAATTTTTGGAGAACAAAAAATAAAAAAATCTGTTTATAAAATATAGTTTAGACTAAAAAATTCAAGCAGTAGATTTATTCTCAGAATAATTTCTTTCTAAACTTTTTTGGAGTTCTAAAATAAAGAACATGCAACATTCACATAAATATTCATGATATTATACTCATTCGGATTCATGTTTTCATTAGGCAAATATCATATTTAAATCATCAGATAACTCAAATCACCACTCAAGTAATGAAAGAAATCAGAACGATTATACATATAACAGCTCAAACAATTCTCAACTTCTTGTCTTGAATAACTGGTATATTACGTCTTTTCATTCATAAATTATAAAAAAATAAAATCTATTTTAGTCGCTTTTTCATTGGATATACCCAAATTCATTCATCTCTTAATATTTTTTCTCAATCAGATTCAAATCAAAGCTTTTTATAAAATTCCACGGCATAACTAGAGGAAAAAAGGTACAGAAATTCATATTTTCACTCCACAGATTTAAGATATTCAGTAAATAGAACTTTTCATACTCATTGATGGATTTTATCTAAACGAATAAAGAAAGATCTCATCCGATTTTCGGAAACTCTTAATAATCACACAATTTCTTGATTTTCATCTTCTGCGATAAAAGTTTCAGCTTCCGAAAAAAATCTTTCAATACTTGTCCTATTTGAATCAAGATTAAAGAATCATATAAATTCAGATTCTTTTCATGGTGTAATATCTTTTATAATGTACTTTTCAGAAGTTTCTTTTATTATTTTAGTACAATTTTCCAAGTCTTTCTCTTCATATTTTCTTATAAACATATATTTAATGAAATAAATAAAAATTTGTAGAATATTATTCCCATTCTAAAAGTTTAAACAATTGTTTCAAATACCTATCTAAAAATTCTTGATAAAAATCTGTTCATCAAAATCGTTTATTTCATTGTTTTACGAAGTAGGGACATTTTTCATATAAGAATCTTTTCTTTTTTTCTGTGTCGGGCATCGTATGACAAGAATTAACATTATCACAGATATCGGCTAATTTAACGGCTCGAGCAGATTTATTATTTGCTTCTTCTAATCTTTTCATCATATTTTCCCATCTTTGAAATTTTTCTTCATCAGTTGGATTCTTTAATGTCACGTCATGAGTTGCTAAATCTACTAAAATTAAAACTTCTTGAGAATATCACATTTCTTGCAATTCTTGTAATGTAGTATCTCAATCTTCAATAATATCATGTAACAATCATGCCATTTGCACAGTTTCATCAAATCAATGAGCTCTGAGTAAATCTCTTACATTAAATGAATGAGTGTAGTTGGGAACATCTGTAGTTCATTTCCTAAATCATGTGATTCTTTCTTTAACTAACTTTTCTGTTTGTTCAAATGTAGGCATATTGTTTTTTTATACTTAATATAAACTAAAAACTATATACAGTTATTTTTTATTTTTTCAACTTTAGGTTTAATGAAGATTTATATCAACTTTTTTTATTTCATTCATATTATAAATATGGATTTGTACTGAATTTTTCATATACACACGTAAATTATATTTGGATAATTCGCTCGTCATAGGTAAATCGTGTTCTTTCAGAAATTTATTCATTTCTTCCGAAAAAAATCAGTTTTCTTTTTCTATCTTTTTATAAATCAAATAATCATCAACGGAAAAATATTTAGTTTGTGTTGGTCGCTTATTATCAGTCATTTTAAAAATCTGATTATTAAATAAATATGTCTAGAATATTCGTTCTAAACGAAAAATACACTTGGCCAATGTGCTAGATAACCAAATGTATCAAGAAATATATCACTTAATAACTACAATATAACTAATTTGACGGTGAATAAATCAAAATTCCAGTCGTCCCTTTAGCATTTTTTTATTGTGGTTTGCAAGTAGGTTATAAATCCATCCACATTTAATTATCTGTATAAATTATATTTTAAAGATATTGTAATTTCAAGAGAAAATGATATGAATGAATTGAATTTATATCATATCTTCTAATTATGACTGATGATGACTTATTATTTGATTATATATTTTTAGAGAATGAGAATAAGGAGGATGAGAACGAAAAATTGAGAGAAGAAAATGAAGATTTGAGAAACCAGTTAAATAATAGAAAAACTAACATTTCTGAAGATGAAGAATCCTATGATAAAGTCAGGTTTTTTGCCGAAGATGTACAAAGTATCGCAGCTGATTGTGGGGTAGATATGGAAATATCTTATGATGAAGCAGGAAGAGCAATAAAGCAATGATATACTCCAGAAGATTATTATGAATACAAAATGTGATTATAGTTTTATTTTTTTAATGTATTCCCATGAATATTTTAATGCAAATCTTTTATCTCGCAGTAGAGATATTGCTCGAGTTTTTTATCGTTATGGTAGTTTATGAACTAGTTTCATATTTCCAAGCTAAGTTTTCCAAAAAATCTAAAAAAAAATTCTCAATTAAGGAAACTTTTAATGAATCTTGGATGATATGCTTTGTGATAGCACTAGTTATCGTAATAAGTAACCACATTATTTAATTCTTAATACAAAATTTCAATGAAAAAATCTTTATTAGTCTGATTACTTTTTTTGTGTGGACTTACTTTAACGTGATGTTCCGGTGACTGAAGTTTACTTTGAAGACTGTGATGGTTTGACATCAAAGATTGACCTGGAATGGAGAGAGAGGATGACATTACAGAATGATGAGAACGAATTACAATAGTTACAGAAATGTGTGAAGAAGAGTGATGAGTTGTTGAGCAGTGGCTTGAATGATGAGATAAACAGGATGTTTGTTATTTTGATGATAAAACTTTCTGTTATCTTGAAGATTTCGCCGCCTGAAATTGTAAGAAATGAGATATGAGTTATATTAATGATGAAGTTGTATATGATGATGAAGTTGTATATGATTATCCACCAGAAAACCAATTAAATTGAAAACCGATGGAAGAGGCTTTTTGTGATTACAACGCCTGAGTAATTACAGAAAATGAATATTGAGATAGATTTTGTACTTTCTCAGATTGAGGATATTATGAATTAAGAGCATTTAAAGAACTGTGAGAAATGCCTTCATTAAGATGACCGGATGAACCTTATTGTTCAGATTTTGAAGATATTGTTTGTTGAACTGATTGAAATGGTTATGTTAATGAGTGTTGGATGAAAGCTGCTTGAGTAGAAGAAGAAACTGAATTGGCTGAAGTGGTTGATGGTAGATGTATTTATGGATAACATCTCACGTCATTTCGAAGGAGAGAAACGACTGAGAAATCTATTAATATGTCACACATGGATTTCTCACATTCGTTCGAAATGACAGACTTATAGTTTCTATTTCTTCTCACTTGCATTGAAATATAATTTTCATATAATTTATAATTGGTGTGAAGTATAAAATATTCTACCAATGTTTTGAATGATTTATCTTACATAAACTTAAATGAAAAAATCTCTTATAAAGGTTATTATCGCTTTGATATTTTTTACTGTTATCATAGCAGTTACTCAGAATGAAATGAATCCATATTTTTCTAATTCTAAATTATCTGGGACATGAACTGGAGAACAGGAACATACTGAAAATATCTTAAACAAAGATGAAGCATCTTTAAATGAATGGTTAGCACATTATAATAATTGAGAATTTAATAAAGTTGAAGTTGAGGATGGAATAACTTTGAAATGATATATTTTAAGTGGAAGTGAGGAAAAAGATACTCTATTTCCGTTGTGATGAAAAAAAATTATAGATAGCTATTATTTAATCACAACTAAAAAGCCTTCAGATACTAGCGTAATTGAGTTATGATTAAGTTTGACATGAAATACTACGATTAATACAATTTACAATGAAGAAAGTATGTTTATCAGCTTTTTGAAGGAATTTTGATGAATTTTGCTATTCTTCTTGGTATTCATAATCGGATTTCGTTTAATGATGTGAAAGGGAAACTGAGCATGATGACTGATGGATATAAAAGTCTGAAAGAAATCTACAAAAGAAACGAGTAAAACTAGATTTTCAGATGTAGCATGAATGGAAGAAGTCAAAAATGAACTTATGGAGGTAGTTGATTATCTCAAAAATCCAGAGAAATATCATAAAGTGTGAGCCAGACATCCAAAGTGAATCTTACTTTATTGAGAACCAGGTTCTGGAAAAACTTTACTTGCACGTGCCGTAGCATGAGAAGCCGATGTAGCATTCTTCAGCGCGTCAGGTTCAGAATTTATGGAAATGCTTGTTGGAATGTGAGCTGCAAAAGTTAGAACATTATTTAAGCAAGCAAAAGATGCTGGTAAAGCTATCATCTTTATCGATGAGATCGATGCTATCTGAAAGAAAAGATGAAATTGAAATACTTGATGACATCAGGAACAAGAACAAACCTTGAACCAAATTTTGACTGAAATGGATGGATTTGATAATCAAACGAATATAATCGTGATGGCAGCTACGAATAGACCTGATATATTGGATCCTGCCCTACTTCGTGCTGGAAGATTTGATAGAAAAGTTTATGTAACCTCCCCTACTGCCGAAGAAAGAACTGAAATATTCAATTATTACTTGAAGAAAAAAGAATTATCTCCAAAAGTTAATCTAAAAAGTCTGGTCAAGAGAACAAGTGGTTTGGTTTGAGCTGATATAGAAAATATCGTAAATGAAGCAGCTCTTAGAATTGCAAAAGATGGAAGAACTGTATTAGAACCTGAAGATTTCGAATATGCATTGGAAAAAGTGATTATGTGACCTGAAAAGAAATCAAAATGAATTCAAGAAAAAGAAAAGAGAATAATTGCATTCCACGAATTAGGACATGCTTTGTTGGCTCATGTACAGCCCGAAGCAGATGCCCCTGAAAAAATTTCAATCGTGAGAAGATGACATGCTCTAGGTTTGACTTGGATTACTCCTGCTGAAGATAGAAACCTTTATTCTAGAAATTATATCTTAGCTGAAGTGGCTGGACTTTTAGGTTGACGTGCTTCTGAAGAAATTTTCTTTGGAAAAGATAATATCACGACTGGAGCTTCAAACGATTTCGAAAGAGCTAATAAAATCATTAGAGATATGATCACTAAATATGGAATGGATCCTGAAATCGGATTGGTAGTTTATCCAGACGAAAATAATTCAGACTTTTCTTTCTATAAACCATATAGCGAAGAGACTGCTCAAAAAATCGATGAAAAAGTGAAATTATATTTAGAAGAAGCCTATGATGCTGCAAAAAGTACGATTTTGAAACATAAAAAAACCATGGAAAGAATTGCTGAACTTTTGATAAAGAAAGAATATATTTCAGGTGAAGATTTTTCTATGATGGTTGAAAATCCTGACAAAATCGAAGAATTTAAGAATGCTGATGAAATTGTAACTAAAGCTGAAGAAAAATCTGAAGTAGGAAAAGTTATTGAAAAAGTAGAAGAAAAAATGAATGAAGAATGAGAGAAAAAAGCTGAACCAAAAAAGGTCGTTAAAAAATCTACTTCTCGTAAAAAATCTTAATATTTTATCCATGAAATAAATATTCATGAAAAGCATACTTGCTCTAGATCGATATACAAATAAATATTTGAATATTAACAAAGTTTCTCCTGAAATTTTGGAGAATTTGAAAATATGAGATAAAATAGTCTATGAACAGCCTGAT
>ODAI011843838.1_pt1 | contig 18451 bp, 12 predicted proteins | sample 1539321 | NCBI WGS metagenome assembly ODAI01 (sample SAMN02144231, study PRJEB22623) | gut metagenome | biome: sheep rumen | host: Ovis aries | place: New Zealand | reverse complement strand
CTTTGCAAGTTAGTTGCCTTATATCATAATAATATCATAATAATAACATAATAATAACATAATAATATCCTAATAAGGGTTGCTATCAAGTAGCGTTCCCAACAGCGAGTACCGCACGCCGTCACGGATGATGATGACTTGCCCGTTTTCCAGCACTTTGCGTACGTTAGTCTGTGCATCGGTTCTCTCCAAAGCAGAAGGTGTTTCCACTACGATGGTTACCACCTGGCTCGGTTCGGTGAGTGTAGCATCCGCTACTGCTTTTACTCGTAAGAAATAGGTGCCGGGTTCAACGCCGGAGAAAGTATGACAATAGATAGTATTATCCACCCTTGCGGATTTGGTCAATCGTGCAGGGAAAGACATTGAGGTAGACATCTCCACGCGGAAACCGGAAGAGGGCTGTTCTTGCCAACAAACCTCGACCTGAGTACTGCGTATAGTGTCTCCATCAGCAGGACTGATGAGCAGGGGCACAGGCACCTCTTGTGCTTCGGTACGGAAACGATGTATAGCGGAGTAGGCAGTCACACCAGCAAAGGAGACCTGCGCACGCACATAGTAGAAAGTAGAGGCGAGCAAGGTATTCGCCGGTACTGTTACCCGCGGTGCGTTTTCTTCCGCCGTATAGACTATATCTTTCTGTGCAAAAGTAGAAGTCTTGGAGAACTCAAACTTATAGATAGCCGAGGCATCAGCAACAGTATCGCAGACGGCAGTAAGTTCCCTTGAGCAATCACGTTCTTCGTCATGTGGATAAAGCAACTTAAAGAAACTGCATACAAAGGAACGACTCTGTGAGACAGCGTCTCTGCAGTTAGCGGCACGCGTTAGCACCCGCCAATAGTATGTCTGCCCGGCAGCGAACCACTGCACATTATCCGTAAAGAAACAAGTATCTGTTGTTTCCATTTCATAGTCGAGTGAGGAGAAATCCGGTTGCTTGGAGAATTGAATAAAGTAGGAGTCAGCGCCGGTTACTTTGTTCCATGAGAGCCATGTCGGCAGCAAGGGTGTTGCTCCGTCTTCGGGATAAGCTAACGTAGTAGCGGTAGCATCTCCAATAGAAGTATTACCATACCAGCGTGCAGGGTATTCGTTGCCATAGCGGTCCAGCACGCTAACGGCAAATTTGACATTACCCTCAGAAAGACTGATTTCGAAGGAGTTGGTATAAACAACAGCCCGAACATATTCTGCACGAGCAAACACTCCCTCGGAGTTGACAGAATCCATTGGTACGCGATAGACCACATAACGCAGATTCTCTTGAGGAGCATCCCATGTCAGATAAAATTTGTTACCGACAGATAGGTAACGGATGTTGCTCACAAAGAGAGTGGTATCCTGCTTGAGCCACCACATCTGCGGTACCACAGCGGGCTGCGGGCTGATGACATCATGGAAATGGCGGAAGAAATGACTGTTATTCAGCACGGTGGTCAGGGAGTACCAACAACTGCCGGGTGCTCCGAGCCTATCATAGGCACGATCAAGTTCCATTTGCTTACCCATCTCTTCTTGAATGGTGGCACTACTCCCCTTACTTCCTAAAGACTGAGAGATATACACGTGTCGTCCAAAGTGCGATGCCATCTTGCTCCACCAATTGGATAGTACATCGTAGTCATTACCCGATCCAATAGGCCAATAGCACTGAGGTGCCATGTAGTCAATCAACTTCTGGTCGTACCACGCCAAGGGGTCGGAGTAGATCCCATTGTACTGCCAGTCGGAGCCGACAGGGCACGGCTCGACCCCATATACCGGTGCAGATGTGTTCGCTTTGCCCGCAATCCCCGCAGGACCGATGCCGAAATGAACGTAAGGCTTGACAGCCCGAATGGTGTCACGGACCATACGCACCATGTCGTTGACCTGTGCCCGTCGCCAGTCAGCACGACTCATACCGCCTCCGGTTGCTTGATAATAGGTATCATCGTACGAGTTCTTATAGTCCGTTTGATAGAAATAGTCATCAAAGATGACACCGTCCACATCGTAGTGTTCCACCAAGTCTGCCACCACAGCGGCTATACGCGTCTTCACCTCAGGCAAGCAAGGATTGAGGATGTACAATCCGCCACAATTGGCCAACCACTCAGGATGAGTATTAGCATAGTCAGTAGGCAAATTACCAAAGGTGGCTTCCGAGGAACTATAACGATAAGGGTTCATCCATGCATGCACCTCGATCCCCTTGCTATGTGCATAATCCACCAACACCCCGAGCGGGTCATACGAAGGCACTCCTCCGCGTACGCCGGTGAGGTATGTACTCCACGGCTCGTAGGCGGAATTATACATCGCATCGCAGAACCCGCGCACCTGAAAGAACACTGCGTTCATATTGGCAACAGCCAACGAATCCACGATAGCCTTGAGCTCAGCTTGCTGCTGCAATGCTTTTTCCGCACTACCCCAAGAAGTGGGCCAGTCAATTGCCCATACGGTTGTAAGCCATGAAGCGCGGAACTCACGCTTAGGCTGCGCGTTAAGTGCACAAGGAGCAAATAGCCAATAGCAAAGACTCACACTCAGGAAAATATGTAAAATCTTCCGTTTCATTTAGAATAGTTTAGCCTTTGTAGGATTAACAACCAAACCATAGATTGAGGGTCCTTCCAGAACGGTCTCAATCTTGTTAGTTTCCGGATTATATCGGTACAGGCCGGTAGGTGCATTAGTCGGGTCGTTCTTGCTGTTACGGAACCCGAAATAAACACAACCGGTGTTTTCATCCAAAGCCAACTGGCAGATTGCCACCGGTTCGGAAGATGTGCCTTCCACTGAAGCAGGCGAGCCGGAGATATTCGCCTCAAAGCCCAAGCCAGCGTCGCTGAGAATCTTGTACGGTGCCAAATTCGCTTTGGTTGAACCAATAGCGTTCAGTTCGTCCATTGTGCAAGCATAGAAACCGGCATATCCCTCGTCCCATAGAGTAAAATAGAACTTACCCTGTTTCTTGTCGTAAGCATATGACTTGGGGTGCATACCTTCCACCGCAATTCCCTCTTTTGGTACGTTGGTATCATCGCCTTGCGCAATAGCCGCCGGCAAAATCTCGGAATCAGTAAAGCGGAAAATACCATACCCATTGTAGAACTTACACCAGTTCCAAACACCATCAATCTTGCCAAAGCAACCGCCTATAGAGCCGAAAGACCATCCGTTGTTATAATAACCTAATGTGGTGTGCTGCACATGGTATGGGAAATCGTTCTTGTTGTATAGCGCGTTGCGGGTGTTGATTGGCACAGAAATAATGCCTGTATTACGATTGGCAAAATAGAGCACGTCGTCCTCAATATAGCCATAGAATGGGTCATCGAAAGCAGCCTGTCCGGCATTGGTAATCATGGTCTCCACCTTGGTACCGTCCTTACTGATAACAGAAATCTTGCCGTCACCCAGCACACCGTCCTCGTCGTTGACGTAATAGAACTGTTTACCACAATCCAGCACGTATAGCGACGAGTCTTTGAAGAGCAGGTTGAAGGGGTGCTGACCGGAGGAGAGTCCCAGGTCGAATGGAGCCACCACCATGTCAGCGGGTTTGGCGGTGTCAGGCACCAGTTTGAGCGCCATGATATGTCCGCCCTGAACGGCATAGTACAATGTAGGAACTTCCTGATTGAAGCCCACTTGCACGTTGGCAGTACCTTCCTCCAACGTTCTGCCGTTCATCTTCACTTGCAAACGCACCGTCTGAGAACCCACATTGCTGAAAATCAGGTCACCCGGCAGGCGGTCAGTACAAGTGGTGATTAGTTCGCCATTAGCATTCTTCGTACCGGCAGGGAGTGTCCAAAGGTACTCCAACGGGTAGTTCTGCGGATTGGGCACTTCCAGCGAGAAAGACACTTTGGAGGTATTCACCTCACAAATGCCGCCCTCTATAGGGTTGATGGTTAGCAACGGCTTGATGTCGGATATCATGATGACCTGGCTCTTCTTCTTGTCGCCAATGGTCAGAGTCACCTTGTAGGTGCCGGCTACTTCATAGAAATGCTCCGCTTCATCACCGGTAACAAGCGCCTCTTTTCCGTCACCGAAGTCCCAAGTGGGTGTACCCGCGGTGCTCTCGGGCGAGGTATTGACAAATGTTATCACGGAGCCTACATAGTAGTCCAACGCATACTCACCTTCGATATGATAGGTAAAGGACACAGCGTCCCGAGGCAGTTCTTCCTCCTTAGGAACGTTGTCATAGCAACTAACGGCAAGCAACGGCAGTGCCGCGAGCATCAGTAGATTAAAAATATTCCTTTTCATAAGCCTCATATCTTTAGTTGATTGCTATTTCTTTTGATTGTGTAGCCGAATAGACGCCACGCACGTCGTACACTCTCATGATGGCATTGATTGAGTATGAACGGCTGTACTCTACATCATAATAGCCGTTGGCTGCGTTCTCCACCAGCATGCGGAAATCCACTTTGTTCCAATAGTACTCCATCGAGTCGGTCACCCATTGGAGGGTATTGCCCTCGGCATCCTGCTTGAAGTGATAGACATAGATACCTTCACCCTGGTTCTTGTCCTCGGTGGAATCGGTGTATTGCATAAAGTCGTCCATCAGCCCCATACCGATGTACATCTTACGGTAGTCGGCATACTGCATACGGCTGTGCACCGCCTCTTTGAACGCCTCCATATAGCCTTCGCCGAAATAGTTGACCATCTTGGTGGAGTCAAACTCTTCGGGGTGACTCCATACGAACGGTGCCAATGTGCCGCTGACTGGGAATGAGCCGGTGAATGCAAAAGCGTGCAATGAGTCACTCCAATACTCCTCAAGGTGCGGATACTCCTTTATGAGTTGCGACACACGTTTTTGTGCTTTTACATTGCTGGAAAGCGAGTAACTGAATGTGCTCGTCCACGGGCAAGTTACGGTCTGTTCGATTGTCTCCTCGATATCGTACCATACCTCGGAGTGGTCTATCTCGCTTACCGATGAGTAGTACTGCGCCGTAAACTCCATGCTTCCGCCGGCAGTAACCGCAGCACTGGCAATCTCCCAATACGCCTCCGGTCCGACTTGACCCGTGATAGTGTCATCGTCGAAGAAATCGTGTTTTGCACAGGATGCCGTGGCAAGAACCATTGCCGACAGCATCAATATTTTGGTTGTTAGTTTCATATCTTTTATCATTATTCGCAATTCTTATACGCGCGTATAATACATAAGGTGATATAGCAGATTTTGACTTTTCCCCTTATTACATCCATGTAGTCGGGTCGTTGCATATAGCCTTTCCGCTGGTATTATGCGCCCAGATAAGACGGCGCTTCAGCACGCGGTAGTCCAACACTTTCTCGCCAGCAGCGTTCGTAGTGTAGTAACCGATACGGTCCAACTCACCTTTGTTGTACTTGGTCTCGGTCTCGGTGTCTGCATTCAGACGGTTAATCCATGCGTTCGGCGACAACTCGGCGTTCACACCATAGTCATCGGCATTGCACCAATATGGCTCGTACAGATTATATGGACGGCGCAGGGAATACTCCATCGAGAAATTGACCGAGTCGGTAGCAAACGTAGCATTACGTCCATTATGTACGTGCTGCACAGTATATACATAAGTATTGTCGTATTGGATACCATTGGTCTTCGAACTATAGTTGTAGCGACGCAGGTCCGTCCACTGCTCTGGCTGCAAGTACATAGCCACATATTTTTGTTGCATCAAATCAGCAATGGTGAAATCGGCGGCACCTGACAACTTGATATTGAAGAAACGACGGTACTGCTTGCGCGCATTATTGCTCACGATAGCAGCTTCATATATGCCGTAGCGCTCCATATTCTTAACGGTAGCTTCAACGGTGGTATTGTAAGCACCGGTAATATCGCCTGCCCAATACTGCGCCTCTGCCTTGATAAACATCAGTTCCTCTGTAGTAATCAGTGCTATATAACCGTTGTTCTGCGTATAAGGATTGGTCATACCCTCTGTTCCGAATAAGTCAGGATAATAGGTCACCTTCATTGAGTTGTCCATACCTATATTACTCTCCAAGTGGCGGATGAGTTTCGGACCACCCGTCATAGAACGGGGACTCATTATCTGCGCTGCTCGCGGATCAAGGGCGTAGCCACGAGTTGCTTGGTAAAAGTTATCATAGCACCCCAAGATAGCGTGTGCAAAGAACGTAGTCGGGATGGAAGATGCCAGACGATTACCACGGCTTTCCCACGAGTTGATGACCGGTGCATACGGTCCCCACGGGCAATTCTGCTCAGTCTTGCCGCCGTCATAGTGGTAAAGGGGCTCCTCCCAGTCGGGGTCGTTCAGTACTTCGTCCACCATCGTGACAATCTGTTGGCAAACAGCAGGCGTGTTGTCCCAGTTGGGCAATTTTCTCAACCACAGACGGCACCGCAGCGCCTTCGCGTACAAGCCCCACTTGTAGATATCACCACCATAGATACGGTCCATCTTTTTCGATATAGGCAGGTTGGTCTTGCATTTGGTCCAATTGGTATCGGCATACAGCGCCACCAACGAATCCGCCTCCCTGAACATCCAATCATACACCTCCTGCTGGCTGTCGTACTTGGGCGATGTAGCCAAATAAGCCTGCGAGCGGGGCATGTCACCGAAAGCGTCTGTAGTGAACAGCGTTGAGCCCAACATGATTGTACGACCAATCAGCACGGCATTACGGTTGCCCGCTTCGGTGGCGATCTGGTTCATTTTGTTGATGTTGGCGCCCAGGTCATAGAAATGGCGGCGCCACATCGGGTGACGGTTAACCCCCAGAAACTCCCAGCCTTGGCTGTATGGATAACTACCCGTCTGGCTCTTCCCGCCCGTGGTCAGCGCCTGCGACAGATACACGCCGTACTCCGCATGGTCGTAGCAGAGTTGTGCGGCATAGAAACAGGCGGTAGGAATAGCCTGGTCCACCGTGATTGTGATAGCAGCATCCTGACTGGTGTTCACGTCCAGGAATTTATCGCAACTCGTCATCAGCAACATTCCTGCTACCAACGGCAATATATAAAGTACTTTCTTCATAATCATACCTCCTTTTGTTTAGAATGTAGCCGAAAGGCTGATGTTATAGCTTCGTGTGTTCGGAATAGGACTATTATCAATACCTGCCGAACCTGTACCGTTAGCCGATACCGAGGCGTTGCACACAGGGTCGGTGCCGGTGTACTTGGTCAACAGGAACACGTTGTTGCAGGTAAAGTTCAGTTTCAGGTCTTTCAGCACTTTCTGCTTTTGCATGAATGGCAGTTTGCAGAAATCGTAGCCCAGCGTCACGTAACTCAAACGGATATACGAGCCGTCCTCGATGAAGTTGGTCGAAACCTGATAGAAATAGTTGATAATAGTCGTGTAGTCCAGCGTAATAGGACTGGTATTAGGCTCGTAATAAACATTACCCTCGGCATCTTTCTGCTCCGTCACACCCTTGAAAACCACCTGGCGGCCACGGTACTGCTCCAGCATCTTGCTGTTACCGTTCGAGATAAGGTTTCTGCCCGTCACGTTCAGCACATCACCGCCATAACGACCGTCAAACAGGAAACCGAACTGAACGCCATACACGCTCATGTTGCTCGACAAGCCCATATTGAACTTCGCCTCACGGTTACCTATCATGATGTTCTTGTTCGGATCAATCTTCGGATAGCCGTGCTCGTCAACGATAACCTGACCATCTGAATTACGCAGATAGTCCTTACCGGTCAAAGCCGTGGTACTTCCGCCCATATAGGCTGAAGTGAACACATCGCCGTACTGAACACCGGTAATCTCACTCACGCTCTCCGGCAGACTCACTACTGTACCGCGGTTCAAACCGAAGTTCAAGCCCATCGTCCAGGTGAAATTCTTCTTACGGATAATATCTTGGTCCAGCGTAAACTCGACACCCTGGTTGCGGATGGCACCCTCGTTGCGGGTCTGCAGGATGTAACCCGATGACGGCGACACGCGCACCGTCACTATCTGGTTGTCCACTTTCGTGCTGTAGTAGGCTACGTCCAAACGCGTTCTGTTGTCGAAGAAACGGATATCCGTACCCACCTCCCACGAATACGACATCTCAGGTGCCAACTCCAGCGATGCCGAAGATGCCGTCGGATCGATTCCGTAACCGCCGTCAGGATATGTACCGAACTGCTTGTAGCGGCGGTCATACAGGTACGCGGGGGCGTCCTTACCTACAACCGCGTAGTTACCGCGAATCTTCCAATAACTGAACCAGTTCTTCTTCGTGTCATTCAACCCCGGAATCAACTCACTCAGGGTCACACCCGCCGTCACGGACGGATAGAAGAATGGGTTCTTGTTGATGGTGGACGACCAGTCCCAACGACCCGTCACCGAGATGGACGCCAAGCCCTTGTAATCGCCACGGATTTCACCGAAGTAACCAAACGTACGCTTGCCCGAGTGGCTGGCGGTACGATCTGCCAAATACACTTCGTTCGGGTTGGTGTTCGCAAGGCTGTACGTGCCCGGAATAATGAAGTCCACACCATAGTTGCTCATCGAGAAACCCTGACGGATCTTCATTTCCGTACCTGCCATCAGGTCAATAGAAAAATCCTTAGGTAACTCTACCTTATAACTTACGTTCGCGCCCGCGGTAAACAATTGGCTGCGACCCGATGAAGCACTGAACGAACCCAAGTCCGACTTGCTCATATTCGTAATATCGTCACTCGTCAGCACCGTGTTATATGGATACTCGTTGGTCATGTAGTCTATGTACTGCTGGTAGGCGGCCAACTCTGCGGCACTCGCGTCCTCTGCAGGCTTGGGCACTACGTCTATCACGTAACTGTCGTCCCAGCGCGGTACACGGTAACTCTCCGAAGTACTCGAACTCGTATCATAGCTTACACGACCCACTATCTGCAGGTTCTTCACCGGCTTGAAAGTCACGCTGCCGTTGATCACATTACGCATACTACGCGCCGTGCCGTTGTCATGATAAATCGAGTACAACGGACTGTACGTCGAGTTATATTTCTTCGAATCCGCCAGGTACAGGAAGCGCGGATAGCCGTTCGCCTCTTCATATTTGGTGATATCGTCCGTAATTGGCCATGCATATGCACTCGTCACGCCCGAAGTGGAACGGCTCTTCGTGTCGGTAAAGTTGATACCTACACTCATCGTCACCCACTTGGCAGGAGTGAAACTGGCTTTAATCAAACCGCCGAACTTCTGCTTGTAGTCCTCAGGAACAACACCGTCAGCCTTGCTCCAGTTGAACGAGGCATACGCCGTGAACTTGTCCGTACCGCCGTTCACCGAGAAATCATACTTGTGGTAGAAGCCCGTCTTCAGGAAGTTTCCGATATTGTCATAGGTCTGCTCGCCCGGATTCAACATCGGACCCCAGCCGCCGCTCGTCTTCTCACGATAGAAGCCCTGCGAACCAGGGGCATACGTGTGTTGCAACTCCGGCACACGCGTCGGGGTGTCCCACTGCCAACTGCCACTGGCTTTCACCTGCACCTTGCCTACCTGACCCTGTTTGGTCGTAATCATAATCACACCATTGGCTGCGTCCTGACCATACAAAGCTGCTGCTCCTGCGCGTTTCAGCGCCGTCACACTCTCTATATCCGTCGGGTTGATATCTGCCGCAGCAGTACCGCCGCCGCTGATAGGCATACCGTCCATAATGAACAACGGCTCATTGTTCTGCGAGGTGTTGATGGACGCTATACCGCGAACGATAATCTGACTCCCCGCATTAGGCGAACCCGAACCCGTTGTCACGCTCAAACCCGCCACTTTGCCTTGCAATGCGTTCACAAAGTTGGCGCTGTGACTCTCCGTCAGATTTTCCGACGAAATGTTCTGAACGGCAAAGTTCATTCGTTTCTTCTCCTGAACCACACCCATCGCGGTCACTACCACCTCCTGAACGGCAATGGCATCCGTGGACAGCACCACATCGTGCTGTTTACCACTCACCTTGAAGGTCTTCGTTTTCATTCCGACGTAACTGATTTCCAGCGTAGCATTGTCTTCCACCGTTATGGTGTATCGCCCGTCGAAGTCAGTTATCGTACCGTTGCTCGTCCCCTTCTCAAGAACCGACGCACCTATTACCGGCTCGCCGTCTTCCTGAGAAGTAACTACACCTGACACGGTTATCGACGCCCTACTAAGGACGCTCACCAATATACCGGCAATCAGCAGTAATACTTTCCTCATGACTTAGTATTTAAAGTTTTTAGTTTGTTCTTTTTCTTCTTTCACAGGGATTTTCCCTGCTTATGTGCTCCTGCTCTTGCAGAAACCGGCATGGAAACTGATACTACATTTCCAGAAACCTGCACGGAAACTGACTTGTTCCTCAACTCGCCGATTTCCCCTATCAGGTTGTTTTTCAAACAAATGTTTCATGCACGCGCACACACTCGTATGAAAAACGGTGCAAAGTTACTAAAAAAAACGTCAAAAACCAAATTTTTCCGTATGTTATACAACATATTTCGCATTTTCTCGCCTTTCTTAGTCCCTTTTCCCCCTTATTTTCTCGCTCTCCCCGCGCTTTATCAGGCCACACTTCCTCCCTCAAACACGTTTTCCCTGCACTTTTTCAGGCCATTTTTCTGCCTTCATACATACATTTCCAACGCTTTTTCGGGTCATTTTTCCGTCTTCGAACGCACAAATACTATATTATACTATGTAATATACTTCATTAGTGCCCGAAAACACTTTTATCGCTACCTGGTGAGGGGAGCTCCATACTCTCCTCATAACCTCTCCCGATTATCTTTTGTCAACCATGTGCACCCGATAATTCAGTCTCCCTATTGTCTCAGTGTTCCTCCTTGTACGCATCCACGGCTTTCTTCACACTGCCATGCAGCAGCAACAGGTGCTTGGCCTGCTCGTACTCCAACCCCAGTTCTTCCACTATCATACGGGTTCCGCGGTCCACCAACTTGGCATTCGACAACTGCATGTTTACCATCTTGTTGCCTTGCACGCGACCCATTTTGATCATCGTGGTCGTGGTTATCATGTTGCAGATTAGTTTCTGCGCAGTACCGCTCTTCAGGCGGGTCGAACCTGTCACAAACTCAGGACCCACTATCGCCTCAATGGCAATATCCGCCTCCTTCGAAACCGGAGCGTCTGGGTTCATCGAGATACTTGCCGTCAGGATGCCGTTCTCACGGGCATGGCGCAACGCACCTATCACATACGGAGTCGTCCCCGATGCCGCTATTCCTATCACAGTGTCCAACTTGTTGACCCCGTGCTCCTGCAACTCTTTCCAACTCTTCTCAGGGTCGTCCTCCGCTTTCTCCACAGGATTACGCAAAGCCGTGTCACCACCCGCTATCAGACCCACTACAAAAGTGGGCGGCATACCAAAAGTAGGCGGTATTTCCGACGCATCCAGCACACCCAAACGGCCGCTGGTTCCCGCGCCCATATAGAATATACGCCCGCCTTTCTTCATGCGCGGAACAATCTGTTCCACCAACTTGGTTATCTGCGGAATGGCTGCCTTCACCGCAAGAGGCACTTTCTGATCCTCTTCATTCATTTCTATCAGCAGTTCCTCCACTGACTTCTTGTCCAAATCGTCATGCAAAGACGCTTGTTCTGTTATCTTTGAAAACATGATATTATATCAGATTTACAAATTGACTAATTTACAAATTGGCATAGTACTCTTTCATTCCCTCCATGGGACTTTGCAGAATCTTGCCCAGTTCAAAGCCGTTGTCTTTCATCACTTTGGCAAGAATATCCTTGTAGTAGTATGCCACCGAGCCTACAAAACCTACCGGCACTTTCGGGTACTGGGGAAGAATACGCTTTACGAAATACGCAAAATGGTCGTAAACCAACTGATAGATTAATGGATTGTCAATGTTTGCCGAGCAGAACTTCGAGAACTGAGCCAAGTACCTGTTCGGGAACGGTTTACGATACACGTTCTCAATTATTTCCGCCGCACTCGTATTGTACTCTGACAAGAACTTCTCCTTCAGTTCATCCGACAATTGATTCTTCAGCAGGTCCGACACCAAACGCTTGCCTAACACTGCACCCGAGCCTTCATCGCCCAGAATAAACCCTAACGCAGGCACGTTCTTCACTATCTCACCATTCTCAAAATAGCAACTGTTCGCACCCGTTCCCAAGATGCACGCCACACCGGCGCCCTTGCCTACCAAACTGATAGCCGCACCTACCATGTCGCTCTGAACCACCACTTCTTTCGCTTTCTTGAAGCATCCGCGGATAGCGTCCTCTACATACGGAGCCTTTTCTGCCGTGCATCCCGCACCGTAGAAATACACCGCCTCTATCGGACCTACCCACATCAAGTGAGCCAACTGCGGAAGAAGTTGATTGGAAATACTGTTTTTCATGGCATCCGACGTCTGAAAAAACGGATTGATACCATCGGTAAAGAATTCTGAACTCTGACCGTTCCCGGCCATCAAGCACCAATGTGTCTTAGTGCTTCCACTGTCTGCTATTAGTATCATATTTCTTTAATTAGTGTGTGTGCACATGTTTAGCAAGTTTTGACATGTCTATTTTACAGCCCAACTGCATTTCGGACTGCAAAGTTAGTAAAAAATATCCAAACCACCAAAAATTTTCCCACTTTTTACCGCTTTTTTTGAAAAAAACAACCAAAAATGCACTTTTTTTTGAACAAAAAGACGCAAACGTTTGCAAATTTCAAAAAAAAGTTGTAACTTTGCACCGCTTTTCGGTTAAACCTTATCGAAAAGCACCTCTTGCCCGAGTATTGTGCTTTACGACGACAAGCAAGGAACAAAGAAATTGTGTTTGTTGATTATTGCGCGGCTTTTGAATGCACACATCTGCCGCATCGATCCTGACCTCCCCCCTTCGGAAAAAACGCATCTCGGCTAATCGCCGGATGCGGGTCAGGAGTTTTGAATATTAATTTTTAACACAATATGACCAAAAACATCAATTGCTTTATTCCCTTTCGGGACGAAGCACAAATAAAACAAACTGTCGAGAACCTGAAAAAACAGGATCTTGTCAATGAAGTCTTCTTCCTCAAAGGAGACCTGCGCTCCACAGCGAACATGCGCTTTATCGCTGAGAACGCCAACACTCCCTATACCCTCATCTACACCAAGTACACCACCCTCTCCTTCGTACTCTTCGCGCTTGAGCGCATGGAGGCACTTATAGAAGACACGCGCGCGGACATGGTGTATTCCGACCATTTCAACCAAACCGGCGACACACGTGTCAATGCACCTGTCATTGACTACCAGTTGGGCGCCCTACGCGACGACTTCGACTTCGGTTCCGTCCTCTTCTACCGCTCTTCCGCGCTCAAGGACGCTGTCGCACGCATGGACCACGACTACCAATTCGCCGGACTCTATGACCTGCGGCTCAAGGTAAGTCAAAAAGGCGCTATCGAGCATATCAACGAATACCTCTACTACGATGTCGAACTCGACACCCGCAAATCCGGAGAAAAACTCTTCGACTACGTGGACCCGAAGAACCGCGCCGTGCAAATAGAAATGGAACAGGCGGTTACGCAGCACCTCAAGGATATTAACGGATACCTCGCACCTCATTTCAAGGACGTTGACATGACTCCCGCAGGCTTTGAGTATGAAGCCTCTGTTGTCATTCCCTGCAAGAATCGCGTACGCACCGTCGGCGATGCCATCAAGAGTGCCCTCAGCCAAAAGGTGGACCCCAAATACAAATACAACGTCATCGTGGTGGACGACAACTCCGAAGATGGCTCTGTCGATGTCATCAAGAGTTTTCTCCCCAACGACAAGCTTATCTATATAGCACAAGACAAGACTTGGCACGCCATTGGTGGCAACTGGAACGTGGCGCTTCACCATCCCAAGTGCGGCAAGTTCGCTATTCAACTTGATTCCGATGACACCTACTTCGACGAGAACACCGTACAGAAGTTCATCGATGCTTTCCACGAGCAAAACTGCGCCATGGTCGTGGGCACGTACCGCATGACCGACTTCGACGGCAACACTCTTCCTCCCGGAGTAATCGACCACAAGGAGTGGACACCCGACAACGGACGCAACAACGCCCTCCGTATCAACGGACTCGGCGCACCCCGCGCTTTCTACGTACCTATGCTCCGGCAAATCAATTTCCCCACCACCAAGTACGGCGAGGACTATGCGGTCGGACTCCGCGTCAGCCGCGAGTACCAGATTGGACGTATCTACGACGTGGTTTATAACTGCCGCCGTTGGGACGACAACTCCGACGCGAACTGCGACCTCATAGCCATGAACAACAACAATTTCTATAAGGATCGCATCCGCACGTGGGAACTCAAGGCACGTATCCAAATGAACGAAAAAGCCTGACCAACAAGCACTTTATCAACATGTCGCAGCTTGCCTCAAAGATAGAAAGCATGTACGACCACGAGCTCTCGCTTGATGGTCGTGCTGCTTTTCAGTATAGTCTGCTGCGCTCCGTCCTCCGCAAGGACCTCACTATCGGCGATTTCCCTGCCGTCCTGTTCTTCAACCCGGGGCGGGTACACTCTGTCATGGCGGACGTCTCCGACGAGACCCTCGCACACCGGCAGTGTTTCCTCTGTCCCGAAGGACTTGAGGACAAGCAGCAGACCTACCTCTTCGGCAAGGGTGTTCAGCCTGAACAGGCGCACTACGATGGCACGTACGCCATTCGCGTCAACCCTTTCCCTATCTTTGCCCCGCATTTCACGCTCTCGTCCGTTCAACACGAGCCCCAACAGATTGCAGGGCACTACAACGACATGCTGCGGTTCACCACCGACCTGCCCGAATACACGGTTTTCTACAACGGCGCACGCTGCGGAGCCTCTGCGCCTGATCATATGCATTTTCAGGCAATCCGCACCGGCAACCTCCCTCTGCAGGTCTATGTGGACACCCACCGCCGTCTGCCGGACTTCTGTCCCTCCGCGCGATGGATTCAGGCGGACAACATACAGGACATGCACGCCCGCTCCTTTGCGCTCGTGGAAGAGTTCTCCCGCATAGTACAGCCACCCACCTGCCCGCAGGCACTGCCACCCAGACCCGACAAGGCGGATTTCAATATCATCAGTTGGTATAACGGGCAGTACAACACCGTCGTCCTCTTCCGCCGCCAATCACGTCCCGCCTGTTTCTTCGCCGAAAAGCCCGAAGAACGCATCCTCATCAGCCCGGGAGCGGTAGAGATGTGCGGTGTAGCCATTGTTTCCACCGCGGAAGACTTCCACCGCCTCACACCGGACAAATTCAAACAGATTATTACTGAAGTAAGCATCACGGCACAAGAGAACCATAACATGACCATAAGATAACCATAAGATAACCATAACATGACCATAAGATAACCTGAAGCGATTAAGCCGCACCGAGGAGCGTCCTGTGGACGGTACGAGGAGTAAGTGCGGCGCGCAAGTTCACAAAGTAAACATACAACACAATATAATATGAGCACTCGTTCCCAGTACCCCCTCTCTGTCGGCATTTTGCTCGAACAGCCTGTCATACGTTTCGCACTGCGTAACGCCTTCAACTGCAACAATGGCAATTCCTATCAAGGTGAACTGTCCGCAATCTGCCACAATGGCAAAATACTCTTCGATGGCAATCTCTACGACGAACTGACGTTCACCGCAGAAGCCGGCACGTTCCTCATACACGATGTTATCATTGGTGTTAATTTCCATTGGCAACGACGCGAGGATCAGGTCTTCGAAGGAAACCTCCGTCTTATTGTTGAAAACGACAAACTGACTGCCGTCAACCTCATCGGTGTGGAAGATTACCTCACTTCCGTCATCTCATCAGAGATGTCCGCCACCTCCTCGCTCGAACTACTCAAGGCGCACGCCGTCACCAGCCGTTCATGGGTGCTCTCTCCCATTCTGCGGGGGATAAACAACACTGAGACCGTCAAAGGGGAAAACACACCCGAACGGCACATCGTCTGGTACGAACGCGACGACCACCGCCATTTCGATGTTTGCGCCGACGACCACTGCCAGCGCTATCAGGGCATTACCCGCCTCAGTGCCGCCAAGGAGAACGTCCGAAAGGCGATTGAGGCTACTTGGGGATTGGTGATAAAGGACGAAAACGGCGAGGTCTGTGACGCACGTTTCTACAAAGCATGCGGTGGAGCTACCGAACTGTTCGAAAACGCGTGGGCAAACACCCACTTCTCCTACCTCGAACCCGTTCGCGACGACACGGACCACACTCTGCCCGACCTCACCGTCGAGGAAAACGCTATTCAGTGGATACGCACCGCCCCCAAAGCGTTCTGTAACACCCGCGATGCACGCATCCTCAGCCAGGTACTCAACAACTATGACCAGGAAACCACCGATTTCTACCGCTGGAAAGTGACGTACTCTCAGGAAGAACTCTCCGACATCATACGTTCTCGCTCAGGTATTGACTTCGGCACTATTACCGACCTTATCCCCGTACGGCGCGGACCCAGCGGACGTATCATCGAACTACGTATTGTCGGCTCCAAGAAAACGCTCCTCGTGGGTAAAGAACTCGAGATCCGCAAATGGCTCAGCAAGAGTCATCTCTACTCTTCCGCTTTCATCATAGACAAACAGGACGGCAAGTTCATCCTCACCGGTGCAGGCTGGGGACACGGGGTCGGACTTTGTCAGATAGGCGCCGCCGTAATGGCAGACAGGGGCTACCCCTACGAGCAAATACTCGCTCATTACTTCCCCGGCAGTAAACTCGAAGAACTATAACACCTATTGGACCCTATTAGACTAATCAGACCTATCAGCTAATTAGACCAGTATGAGAAAAATCCTCTTCTTGCTCCTTGCTCTTTGCACCTTGCTCCTTGTCTCATGCCCCGCCTCCGCCCAGTACCGCAACACCGGTACCTACGTCACGGTTCGGCTCACACCGGATCATGCCAATTGGACGTATCGTTGCAAAGAGGACGTGCGCCTCGAACTGCAGGTCATCCGCCACAATGTAGCCGTTCCGGACGTGATGGTCAATTGGTCTTGGGGCTACGAGCAACAGACTGCACTACTGAAAGATTCCACCTATATCGGCAAATCCGGCATGGCTTCTGTCCGCCTCAAAGGAGGCAAGCAGCCTGGTTTCATGACTTTCACTGCCAACGTTCACATCAATGGCGAGCAGTACACCAACTACATAAACCTCGCCTTCGAACCGCTTCGTATTCAACCTACAACCACATTGCCCGAGGATTTCATGCCCTGGTGGCAGGCGGAACTGAAGAAAGCGGAACAGGTGCCTCTGTTGCCCGTGTTCAAACACGAACCCGAGATGTCCAATGGCAAGGCGGACGTCTATATGGTACATTTCCAGAACCACAAAGCCGGCAGTTATATTTACGGCATGCTCACCGTACCCAAAACGCCCGGCAGACACCCCGCAGTCATAGAGTACCCCGGAGCCGGCATACATAAGTTCCAAGGCGGCAACCACACATGGGCGGACTCCGGCATCGTCTGCCTGCAAATAGGCATTCACGGCATTCCCTTGGATCTGCCCGCCGAGGTCTATCAGAACCTCACTAACGGAGGGTTGGCGAACTACGCCTACTTGGGTGCCGAGCATCGCGACAATTACTACTACCGCCGCGTCTATCTCGGTGCCTGCAAGGCGGTGGATTTCTTGAGGTCACTCGACTATGTGGACAGCACCCGTATAGGGGTTTATGGCGGTTCACAGGGCGGACTGCTCTCACTCGTCGTCGCTGCACTCAAACCTGAGGTGCGTTGCGTCTCTGCCGCCTACCCCGCCATGTGCGAGACTGCCGGCTCACGATTCGACAGAGCCGAAGGATGGCCCCGACTCTTCGTCTGGCGAAAAGGGATGGATACACCCGCTATACGCGAAGTGATACAGTATTTCGATGCTGTCAATTTCGCCCGATACGTCACACAGGATATTCTCTTCCTGCAAGGCTACAACGACCACGTCTGTATGCCCACCACCACCTTCTCCGCCTTCAACGTCATTCCCATTGGAAAGAAAGAACTCCTCACGCCCTTCGATTGCTCCCACTGGCTATATCCCGAACAAATCAACTATCGACGGGAGTGGTTGTGCCGGCACTTGAAATACTGAAAACAATTTACGCAAAAACACTCGCTGAAAGGCACTTTTAAGCGGAAAAATGAGCAAAAAACATGTTTTTGAACATAAAAAGCACATTTTTTTCACTTTTTTCTTGCACATATAAAAAAAAAGTTGTACCTTTGCACTCGCTTTCGGAAGAAAGCCTCCAATGGGGTTCCCCAACACAACTTGTTGTGGAGGGGAGGAGCAAGCCCCAAGTCGCTTAAGTGACGCTGTAGCGAAGCGGAAGTGTCAATCTGTGCGACCTCGGTGGCGAAGCGATGCTTAATGGTGTAATGGTAGCACTACAGATTCTGGTTCTGTCTG
>ODAI013879367.1_pt1 | contig 18455 bp, 17 predicted proteins | sample 1539321 | NCBI WGS metagenome assembly ODAI01 (sample SAMN02144231, study PRJEB22623) | gut metagenome | biome: sheep rumen | host: Ovis aries | place: New Zealand | reverse complement strand
CTTCTATAAATCACCCAGAAGGGGTGAGACTATTAATAACACGGTACAAGCCGAAGGCGCAGTGCCGTGATACTCAGACGTCAGTAAACTGCGTCCCGACGGGACGCGACAATGGAAACAAATAAATAGAACACACCTAATATAGAATATGGCAAAAGCAAGAACCTTTTATTACTGTCGCGAATGTGGCTACCAGAGTAGCAGCTGGTTGGGCAAATGCCCCGCCTGCGGCAAGTGGAATACTTTTGACGAGGAGGTGGTGCAAAAAGAGATTACCGGCAGTAAACAGAAGTCTAAGGGCAGCACCACAAGTGCACCCAAACTCATCCAGCACGTTACCTATAGCGAGACGCAGCGGATGCCCACCCATTGTGCCGAGTTCGACCGAGTGCTGGGTGGCGGCATTGTGCCGGGGTCGCTGTTGCTGATTGGCGGAGAACCGGGCATTGGCAAGAGTACGCTTTTGTTGCAGACGGCTTTGGCTATCAAGGACCGCAAGATACTCTATGTAAGTGGCGAGGAGAGCGAGGAACAGATTAAGATGCGGGCCGACCGCGTGGAGTCGGCTCCGGCAAGTGACTTCGATGACGAGGCGGGCTGCTATGTGGTGAGCGAGACTTCCATGGAACGCATTTTTGAGCATATCGATGCTGTGCAACCCGAGCTGGTGATTGTCGACTCCATTCAGACGGTGAATACAGAAGCCATCGAGTCGGGCAGCGGCAGCATTTCGCAGATAAGAGAGTGCACCACTCAGTTTCAGCGTTATGCCAAGGAGAGCGGGGTGCCGGTGCTGTTGGTGGGCCACATTACTAAGGACGGCACGCTGGCAGGGCCCAAGGTGATGGAACATATTGTGGATGCGGTGCTGCAGTTTGAAGGCGACCGCAATTACGGCTTCCGCATCCTACGGGCACTGAAGAACCGCTTTGGCTCTACGGCCGAAATCGGCATTTTCGAGATGCGGGGCAGCGGCCTTTGCGAGGTTTCCAATCCATCCGAACTGCTCTTGGCTCACCGCGATGAGGAGTTGAGCGGTGCCGCCGTGGCCGCCACATTGGAGGGTGTGCGCCCGATGTTTATAGAGGTGCAGTCGTTGGTGAGCAGCGCCGTCTACGGCACACCGCAGCGCAATGCCAACGGGTTTGACATGCGGCGCATGAGTATGCTGCTAGCCGTGCTGGAGAAACGCTGCGGCTTCAAATTGGGGGCCAAAGATGTCTTCCTCAATATGGCTGGAGGCATGCGGGTCAACGCCCCCGCCATGGATTTGGCGGTGGCGTGCAGCATCCTCTCCAGCAATGTCGATATGCCTATCTCACCTCGCTTTTGCTTTGCCGCCGAGCTGGGCCTCAGTGGCGAGGTGCGCCCCGTGAGCCGGGTGGAGCAGCGCATCAGCGAGGCCGCACGCTTAGGATTTGAAAAGATTTTTGTTTCCAAATATGATGCCAAGTCGGTTGACCGCGCCCGATACAGGATTCAGATTGTGCCGGTGAGCGTTATCGAGGAGGCTTTTAGAGAATTATTTGCATAGAAAGATGAAACACCATACTTATTTTACCGAAGGCACTTGCAGTGCTGTGATTGAGTTTGATATTGATGACGATAACACACTTCACAATGTCCATTTTGTGGGTGGTTGCAACGGCAACCTCCAGGGAATTGGCAAACTGGTGGAGGGCATGGATGCCCGCACGGTGGTTGACCGTTTAGAAGGCATACGCTGCGGTTTCAAGGAGACTTCCTGCCCCGACCAACTCACTCGCGCCATCCGAGAGGTGATGGGATAGATGGAAGCAGCATTAATTCTTAATTCAGTACCCCACTCATGACTCTCACCCCAGAACAGCGACGGCGATGCATGCAGGCCAATCGCAGTACAGGCACTAAGCCCGAAAGAATGCTGGCGAGGGAATTGTGGCGCAGGGGCTATCGCTACCATAAGAATGTCCGCAGCGTTCCAGGAACACCTGACATCTGTTTCAAAAGCAGGAAGGTGGCAGTGTTTGTGGATGGCGATTTCTGGCATGGGCGCGACTGGGAGCGGGCACGGCAGCGGATTAAGAGCAATCGGGAGTTCTGGTATGCCAAGATTGAGCGCAATATGGCCCGCGACCTCCGTACCGACCAGCGGCTACAGGCCCGTGGCTGGCGGGTGTTGCGTTTCTGGGCAAGCGAAGTGATGAAGCACCTTTCCGAGTGTGCCGACCGAGTGGAAGAGGTGCTCCGTGAGGTGCATATTCAGCACCTGCACCGAGTCTATCAGTACGATACCCAATATGATAACATGTTAGACATTGCGGCTGAAGAGGAAATGGACGACGTTTAGCGTTTGAGTTGGTTGCGGTGGGGATGGCTATCGGTTTATGAATACTACCACTCTTTCGCCCTGCACCTCAAAGCTTTCCCCAATGGCCTCGTTCAGTGTGGCCTCCCACAGCCATTGGAAGCAGCGGTTTTCAATGGGGTACACCAGTCCTGTGGCACTCACGGGTTCGTTGGGCTTGAGGGCGAAGAGGCTTATCTGCTGGCCTTTGTGCGAGGGGAACTTCCGCTGCCCGTTGACAGGATAGAAAGTGCCATAGTCGCCAGGCATGGCAAAGTCCATTTCGGGGTACATCTCGGCATAGTATGCTAGGAGGGAAATATTACCCACGGTGTGGTCTTCGCGTTTGCCAGTGGCCCCGAGGATGTCCACATGCATTTTCTCCCCCTTCAAGTGGCGGGTCTTTTCGTCCACATAGCGTACAGCCTTGGTCAGGTCGTTGAACTCCTGCTCGGTAATGGTGTGGCGGTCAATTCCCAGCCCTTCGTGTTCGGCTTCTCGCAGCAGGGCGGGGGAGAGGGAGTCGCCGTCGCCTACCACCGAGACCTGTTGTTGCACGGGGCGGGGCATCTGCTGCCGCAGCCAGTGGAGATATTTTTCCAAAGCCCCGTCGCAGCACACCACCCAGTCGGCGTTGCTGAGCAGCCCCAGCACAGGGGGAAGTGTGGGAAAGGTGCCATTGGCTATAATTATGATATTCATCTAGGTATAAAGCTGTTTCAATTATTTTAGCAGTAGCAAAGGTACAAAAAAAACTTCAATTTCAAAAAAATATTGTACCTTTGCACAATCAAAAGTGACTTCGTCCGTTATTGTTATAAACTACAACGAAAAAGAAAAAAATGAAAAGACTCGCTTTAGTTCTTGTTGCTTTCGTCATGGCCCAGTGTGCTATGGCCCAGCAGTTTTCTCTCCCGATTCTTCCCGAGAAGATGTGGCCTTCGGAGTATGCCAATTACGAGGCCGACGTGCTCAATTGCTGCGACTATCTGCTTGGCACCGACCCCTCTTTCAATGGACCAAAGCATGAGGAGTGCGCCTCTTTCCTCATCCGCTGGGTCACAGGCAGTCCTAAGATGTCGGTTGTGATTAGCGATAGACTGGTCGACTCCAAGAAGCCCGACCTGCTGATAGCCTACATTGCCGGTTGGACCCGCCATGCCCTCAAAAATCCCGATGATGGGGGGCTGCTTTGCGCCAATGTGGCTGTGGAGGATATGCTCAATTACTATTTTGCCCACAGGGATGTGATTGGCAAGTCTTGGCTCACCAACAAACTGCTCAAGAAGCAGCAGAGAGGACAGTTGGCCTCCTATATCACCAAGTCTTTGGCCCAATAACTATTGATGCTGCGCCATTTAGCTGCCATATTTCTTTGTGCGATGCTCTTTTCCGCCTGTGCGGAAAGTGATAGACCGTTCCCCTATCGAGCCAATCTGCCCACTGATTTCAACCTCAATCAGGAGCCGGAGGTGTTGGGCCAAATGCTTGGACCAGTGGCTTCATTTACTTACGAGCTTTTCAGCGATCAGGACGACGGCCTCCTCATACAGCGGCTGGGCTGTTTCGATACTTTAGGGCATATCGGTGACTATTACCTTCGCGACCGCAGCAACACCATGCGCTATCATTTTGAATACGACTCCCTGGGTCGCCGAACGGAAGAGTTCTGCTACATTGACTCAGCAGGCAAGCCCTACGGCAGCCTGATAACCCCCTATGCACACACGACTTATAGCTATAGTCGTAATGGCCGCCGTTGTAAGGCCCAGATTAAAGGCCCTGATGGCCGAAAATATACGTTCCGTCTCCGTTTTAACGACCATGGCCAACTGACAAAGTATATCTTCCCCGACGGTTCGCGCTTTAGCTATGTGTATGATGCCAATGGCCTCTTGACCAAGTGGTTGAACCCGGATGCCTCGGTGGAGGAATATACAGCACCGGAACGTCCCCTACCGCTAACCCTCGACAGTTTGGGACGAGTGTTGGAGGAAAAGGTGTCTGATTCCGACGGCCTTGTCATGGCCTATTATGTCTATGACGACCACAGCAACTGGGTGCGCCGCACTACCATTGGCGAGCGTGGCCCATCCAAACTTGAAGTAAGAACTTTTGAATATTATAATTAACAGAATATGAAAAAGAAACTGATTTTACTCTCCATTTGCTTTGCCATGCTAGGCGTGGCCTGCAACAGCTCCAAAGAGGAGGTTGCTTCTTTCGATTTCAACAACACCTGCTGGTTCGACGGCTATGAGTTTTTCGTCGGCGGCAGCGACACCGTAGCTACTAATGTGTTCAATTTCGCCGGCGGCACCCTTCATGAGGGGGGCTCTACTTTCTCGCTGCGGCAAGTGGCCTTAGACACATTTGTCATCCAGCCCACAACAGGCACGACATGGGTGGCCGTGGGTGTAGAGGGCGACACCGTGGTGCGCGAGCCTTTCGGCAATCTCTCCATGCTGGTCTGCCACCGTCCCAACGACCCCGAGTGTGACACCCTCTGGCAGTACGACCCGGGCAATCTGTCCCCGATGCAGGCCTACGAACAGTTGCTCCTTCAGAAACGTATCAACTCTATTACCGGCACCTATTACGATGCCAAGAAGAAACTGACCTATCAGTTCTTCGACACCTTCTTGGTTCGCACCAACGACAAAGGCGTGGCCGACACACAGTCTTTCCATTTCTTCTACTCTTTCGACATGCCCAGCCATATCCTGCAACTCTCCAACGCCGACCAGTTCTGGTATGAGCTCACCCCCAAGGGCATGGACCTCTACGACATCAAGTACTGGAAGCAAGAAGAGGATTTCACCCGCGAGTCCCTCATCGCCCAACTCGAACGGCAGCAATAATTTGCCTTCTCGATACTATCTATATCAAGACAGCCACTGCCCGCAGCAGTGGCTTTTCTATTATAGGAGTTTTCCTAGCAGCCAATATCGGCCTGTTGTGGGTCAGAACTATCAGTTCGATGGTTAATTCTATTGGGCAGTCTGTCTCTGAGCCATGGTTAGTTAGCAGGATTGGTTTCGACCAGCTCGGCAGCTATCATTTCGGCCTGTTTCAGCACCGTGTCGGTGGCCAACTGCTCCATGTCGGGCGGATAGCCGAACTTACGCAGCAGCCGCTTGACGGCCACCTTCATCTTGGCCCGCACGGTGGTTTTGATGGTCCAGTCGATGGTGGAGTTTTTGCGGATGGTCTCGGTGAGCACTACTGCCAGTTCGCGCAGTTTGTCTTTGCCCATTAGTTCGAGGGCGCTCTCGTTGTCGGCCACGGCAGTATAGAATGCATATTCGTAGGGCTCCAAGCCCATCTCTTGCGCTGCATTGTCACTCTCCACAATGTGCTTACTCAACTGGATAAGTTCGTCAATGACCTCGGCGGCCGAGATAATCTTGTTGTGGTAGCGCGTGATGGAGCCGTCGAGCATCTCCATCAGCGTGCGTCCTTCTACAAGGTTGGTCTTCATTCGGCTCTGTATCTCGTCGTTGAGCAGTTTGCGCAGCACCTCAAGGGCTATGTTCTTGTGTTCCATGTCTTTTAAGCCAAGAAGGAACTCCTCGGAGAGGATGGAAATATCGGGTTTCTTGATGCCAGCGGCATCAAAGAGGTCTATCACCTGGTCCGACACTAAGGCTTGGTCTATCACCTGGCGGATGGTGGTCTCTATCTCCTCGTTGGTGTGGCCGCCGGGCTTGGCGTCGAACTTGCACAGGCGCGCCTTGACGGCTTGGAAGAAGGCTACTTCATCTTTCACATCTATCGCTGCCTCATTTGGCACCGCAAGGGCAAAGGCTTTGCCCAGTGCTGTCACTTCGTTGACGAAGCGTTTCTTGCCGTCTTCCACTCCCAGCACATAGTCTTCGGTCTTGAGTATCCACGATAGTTTACCCGACGTATCGGCCACGAAGTATTGCTTGTAGTCGAGTCCGTGTAGCATCTGCTGCACCACCTCTAGCTTCTCTTGCATCAGTGCCACGGCCTGTTCCTGCTGCTGGGTGGGGTTGCCCTTTCCGCCGGAGTCGGAGTAAAACGACAGCGCTTCGCGCAGGTCGGAGGCGATGCCGAGGTAGTCCACGACCAGGCCGCCGGGCTTGTCCTTATAGACGCGGTTCACGCGGGCAATGGCCTGCATCAGGTTGTGCCCTTGCATCGGCTTGTCGATATAGAGGGTGTGCAGACAAGGCACGTCGAAGCCGGTGAGCCACATATCGCGCACGATGACCAGCTTCAGTTCGTCGTTGGGGTCTTTCATACGGTCGGCCAGCATACGGCGTTCACTCTTGGTGGTGTGGTGCTTGGCTATGGTCGGTCCGTCGGAGGCTGCGGAGGTCATCACCACTTTCAAAGCCCCCTTGCGCAGGTCGTCGTTGTGCCATTCGGGGCGTAGCTTCACTATTTCGTCGTATAACTCTACAGCGATGCGGCGGCTCATGGCCACCACCATCGCCTTGCCTTCAAACACCTGCTGGCGTGCTTCGAAATGTTCTACTATATCGCGCGCTATGTTCTTCACCCTGTTGGGACTGCCGATAAGGGCTTCCAGCTGTGTCCATTTGGCTTTGGCCTTCTGCACCTCGTCCATCTCTTTCACATCGAGTTCTTTGTCCAGTTCCTCTACCAGCTTGCGTCCCTCGGTGCTCAGCTCCACCTTGGCCAGACGGCTCTCATAGTAGATGCGCACCGTAGCCCCATCCTCTACAGCTTGCGCTATGTCGTACACGTCGATATAGTTGCCGAAGACAGCAGGGGTATTCTTGTCGCTCAGCTCAATAGGAGTGCCGGTAAAACCGATATAAGTGGCGTTGGGCAGCGCGTCGCGCAGGTACTTGGCGAAGCCATATTTGATTTCCGAGCCCACCACCTCGTCGGCTTCGTTGCGCACCTCGTGGGTCTTGGCACCGAAGCCATACTGTGTGCGGTGTGCCTCGTCGGCTATCACTACCACGTTGCGGCGGTCGGTCAGCAGGTCGTAGCGGTTGCCCTCCTCGGGCTGGAATTTCTGTATGGTGGTGAAGACCACACCTCCCGACTGCACCTGCAGCAGGTGTTTCAAGTGGTCGCGGCTGTCGGCTTGCACAGGTGTCTGTCTTAATAGTTGCTTGGAGGCCACGAAGGTCTCGAAGAGCTGGTCGTCGAGGTCGTTGCGGTCGGTGATGACCACCACCGTGGGGTTGTTCAGCCGCTGCACTATCTTGCCTGTGTAGAACACCATCGACAGCGACTTGCCACTGCCTTGCGTGTGCCACACCACACCGGCGCGATGATCTCCGGTCTGTTGCTCCTTGACGGTCTTGAATCCGAAATTCTCAGGCGATTCAGCAGCCTTGGGCATAGTGCTGTTGATGCCTGTGGCGCGGAGGGTGGACTCCACAGCCTTGTTGACGGCATAGTACTGATGATAGGCGGCCACCTTCTTCACCGTGGTGATGGTTAGCTGGCCTGTGGCCTTGTCCTCGTGCTTGTCCTTCTCGAAGACGGTGAACGAGCGCACGAGGTCGAGCAATGTCTCCTTGTTCAGCATTCCGCGCATCAGCACCTCCAGCTCGCCCACCAGATGCGAGGCTACGGTCTCGCCGTCCTCGCTTTTCCAGGCCGAATAGCGGCTCACCCCCGCCGACAGCGAGCCCGCACGGGCTTCCAGGCCGTCGGAGATAACGATTAGCTCATTGTATACAAACAGCGACGGTATCTGCGCTTTGTAGGTTTCTATCTGATTGTAGGCGGCGGTGATAGTGGCCTCCTCGTCGGTGGCATTCTTCAGCTCCATCACCACCAATGGCAGACCGTTGACAAACAGCACCACGTCGGGCCGCAGGTTGTGTCCGTTCTCCACTACGGTGAACTGGTTGACCACCACGAAGTCGTTGTTCCACGGGTCGTCAAAGTCCACCAGCCACACCTTCTTGCCGCGTTCCTCGCCCTGTTCGTAGACCGACACCGTCACGCCCTGTGTCAGCAGTTCATGGAAACGCTCGTTGTCGGCCAACAGGTCGGTGGAACCAATGCGTAGCACCGTCTTGACGGCCTCGTCCTGCACGCTGGCGGGTAGCAACGGATTGATCCGCCGCACGGCAGCCTCCAACCGCTCACGCAGCACTACCTCGTCCAGCGACGACCGCAACGGTGTCTTGCCATCCGGCGCGATGTCAGGGCCGTAGAGGTACTCATAACCCCTTCCCTGCAGTATCTCGATGGTCATCTGCTCAATGTCCGATTCCGTCAGCTTGGTCATAACATTATATGTTTAGTTTCCAATATCCGTTTTTGTCTTCTCCCACACGTTCAATTAATCCCATTGACTTCAATTTTGCTATATTCCGCTGAATTGTTTTTCGTGTCACCTTTAATTCCTTTGCCATTTCTTCAAAAGTAAGAGACCCTTTACCTTTTAATAATTTCATAATTCTTTCTTGCGTTTTTATTAAAGTAATAGGAGTACTTACAGGGACATTTACAGGGACATTTACAGGGACATTTACAGGGACATTTACAGGGACATTTACAGATGCATTTACAGTTGCATTTACAGTTGCATTTATAGGTGCATTCAAAACAACACGTTTGCCACAGCCTTTGTGTACAGGAATAAACACATTGATGAAACTTCGTTCACTATTGGTCTCAACTGTAGCTCGCGGCGAGCCGTTCTTTTTCAATTCTTCTTGAATGGTAGGGATACCTGTCGAGCGACCTTCGGTGAGGTCTAGTTCTTTCAGGAAATCACCCAGTCTGCGATTGCGGTAACGTCGCGAAATCATTCGTTCACCCTTGTCTATCACGGCCTGCGATATCGATCTGTCAGGACCAGGTATACTCAGTATATGTATGCCATCGGGTTCCACCGATATTTCCACAGGCTCATACTGCTGGTAGTCGCGATGATACAATGCATTGACTATCGCCTCTTCCAACGCCTGAATGGGATAGTTGAAGAACCGTATGCTTTCCGGGACGTTTTTCTGCTTTTTTACATACTCCCTGATAATATTGTTTTTCAAATAGGTCAACGCCCCCTGTATTAGCTGAGGCACACTGCCGTAGATGGTCGTTTCGCTGAAGTTGTTGGGGTCGTTGATACGACCTTCTGGGAATATGACGATGTCCACTTGCGTATAGCGGAAAATCCTTTCTGGGTGTTCGCAGAACATCATTGCTGCCACATTCTTGACCATTCTGTTTTCCGACGGGCCGTCCATCAAGTCCATCTGTTCCAATGTCTGTTCTAATGGTTGCGTGAACAGTACTTTCTCCAATCTGCTGTCCACCTTTGCCAGATAGTCCCGCAGCAATGCCATAGAGATATCCGTCAGTTTGATGTTGGGATTGGGTCTCTCGTCGAAGGGCACACGGTTTGCCATATCACGCAACTCATCCAGCACCTCGCCTTTGGCGACAATGCTGCTCGATCCGTCCCTGACGCAATAAACAGGTTTCTTCACCTTGGCCAATACATCATTAGGAACCGCATACGGACGGTTCACACCAGCAGGAATCCATATCACAAGGATTGTCTTGCCATCAATCTCCTCCACCGATGTGCGGGGCATATAGTAAGGTTCTATCAGGTTGTTGAAACCAACCATCTGTTTCATTATGCCATCCACGGCCTCGGGATTAATACCCGTCACGGGCCGCTGGGCCACACCATTAGCCTCCTCCACTCCGACAAGGATATACCCTCCACCCAGATTATCAAAGTCATTGGCAAAAGCCCCGATGCTTCGGTAAATATCCGTTGGATTCCAACCCTTCTTGAACTCAATACGGTTAGACTCTATTTTTCTCCTGTTCAACAGGTCTTCAATGTTTATCGGCAGTGCCATAATTCAGTTGATTTTATTAGTATTCCTTCTTCGATCCTTCTATGTGGGTTCTATGATCCTTCGGCAATGGGTCGACTTACTTCTTCTTTTTCGGCTCGTTTGTACTTGTTGGCTGCTGTTTGGGCTGTGGGGATTTGCTGTTTTTTAGATAGTCACCATTTTCAACAATTTTTACGATATTATCTTCCATTTCTATGATATATTATTGAGTAAATAGATTGCAAAAAAAGAAATTCCAATCAATAAGAATAGAACGGCTAACGACGACAAAACATCCATTTTACTATTGGATTTCTTTATCATTTCAATTAGATAAGAATCATCATCCTTTGGGTTAGCAACATACTCCCTTATTGCGTCAAACTGTTTATTATGTTTTCTTATTGCGAAAATATGATATCCCATATAAATACATAAAACTGCGACAAATGCACACAACGATACAATTGCGTAACCTGGGACTAAAGATTTATGACCAAAGCCAAGCGTTCCTAATAACAATCCGATTGCACCGACACTAATAGTTGTTGACATTTTTTCCAACTTCTCTTCTGAATCGTCTGTTGCTTTTTGCAACTCAGGCCAATATTGATCATTCCAGTAATCAACTTTATTCCGTATATCTTTTGTATTCTTTATATCTTCTGTTTCCATTTATAACTAATAATTAACAACGTTTTTTATTGCTATTTATTATTAATTGATTCTCACTTCTCCACTTATTAGGCGGGGCAACAAGGAGTCGCGCTGGGTGGTGAGAGTAATTATTTGCTGATTGTTGGATTTGATTTTCTCAAAGAGCGGCTTAGCCAGTTCGTTGTACTGCAAAAGGGTTTCTTTATCCATAATAGGACACTCATTGTCAAAGATCACTTTCGGGTCAATTCTTTGGTGGCTTCCACTTGTACCACTCACACCCGAGGCTATTTCGTCGTAGTTTTCTTTGTATGTCAACCATTCATACAAGAAATACAACCATTGGTCATTTTGAGGTTTGACTATTTGAAATTCTGTTGAACAAATTGCATTCGGCTGTACATCATCTAACATTAACCAAACACGTTTGTCCTTGTGTGGATTTAGTTTTGAAAACAATATGCAGTTCTGTGGAATTACATATTTGTTGCTCTGAATATTTTGTCCTTGTTCCTCTGTAGGACGCTTCCCGTTGTCATAGGCAGGAATACTATAGTGCGAAAAAAACTCGTCAAAATGTTTCTGTGGATTGATAGAGTCTTTGCAATGAATAGCGATATCTGACACTTTACCTTCTTTCCAATCGGGGTTGGGGGTTTCGATGAAGTAGTGGCGGAAGAGGGTTTCGGCGAGGGCTTCGAGGGTCGCGTTCTCTCGATGCAGCAAATCTATCTTATCATCCAACGAACTCAACACCCCCGCTATTCGCTTTTGCTCGTCTATAGAAGGTACTTCGATAATCACATTTGACAAATCCTGAATAGTAATTTGAGACTGCGCCGATCCACTATCCAAATAACGAAGGTTTTCTTGCCGGAACATATTGTAGAAATAATCATTTAGAACTATTCTATTGTCCAAATCTATTTTTATCGACAGATTTGTCAAAAAACATCGCTTTGTCGTCAACTTCACATCCCCTGTTCCTCCGACGCCCCTAGCCACCAATATCACAGCTCCCTTTTCACAATTATATTCCGGATAAGCTTCAAGATATTTATATCCTGAGTATGTGACATATTCCCCTTTGCCCAACAATTCCTGTTTAGGCAATTTGCCATATGAAAAAGATGCAATATTCCCCAGCCTATATTCTTTCCATTCGCTCATTAGCCTTTATTTAATTCCATGAATGATTCTATTTCTGATATCATGTATATGTTCAAAGTGCATTGGCGACTCCAACTCTATACATAACAACTCTAAAGATGGAATCATCTCCTCTATCAAATATTCTTTAAAATAGTAGTACGATTCTTTTTCCCCAACATCCATCATTCTCATTGTCAAATGGTCCAATCCTCTCATTAAAACTTCTAATGCATGTCGTGCATTTTCACTTCTACGCGGTATTTTTTTTGCGTTCATCCTCGTTAATTCAAGCAGTTCTTCCAACATATCCCTCTCTGTGCGCTCGTCTTCGTGATCCTCTTCTTTATAGTCTTTTATTATTTTTTTTATTTTAGTCTCTAAACGAGGCCACCACATTTCAAACACTTCATCCAAGACTTTAGAATCCCGCTTTGACTCGCCGCCAGTCTCATTAATGGTTTTTATAAGTTTTTTAAAGTCCGCTTTATCAAACCTTGTTGCTTGGAAACATGTCAATGGACCTGTAATCTGAGTGCTTTCCACATTAAACAAAATGGTACAAACATTCGCTTTCCCAAAGTTTTTAGACAAAGCTCCAGCCTCAAATAATATCCACGGTCTACTGATATTATCCTTTGTGAGGCAAATAATACCAATTTGAGAATTTGCCAACTCTTGAGTAATACTAGATTCCCATCGAGCACCTTTTTCAATATCATCTGGCGTAAAATATGGCTTAACAAATTGCAAAACACTTGGTAGCCAATTTTTAACTTCTTCTGCTAATTGTTTACTGAGGTCTCCACCCCAACTAATAAAAACTTTTGATGCCATAAGTCTATATTTGTTTTTACTTTAGAATTACCATAGTTTTTGGATAATTTCGGATTATGAGGGTCTATTGTACCTATATATACATTTTATACTTTCCATTCGCTCATATTACAACTTTTCTTTGATATCCTCTATCTCTTGTTCCAATTTATCACGCTCCTCAAAATGCCTGTCTTTCACTAGACCAGCCAACGGAGAGAACGGACTTGTCTTACATAGATTATCCAAGGAGTTATACCGTCTTTCCTTTTCGCGCAACTTCCTGCGTAGGTAGCCCTTGCTGTTCCTGACCATAAAGGCCAACGTCGCACAGGCGACAATAAGCGTCACCACCATCACTACAAGCGATGCACACGCCACTATCAGATTTGCAGTATCAGTACTCATACCGTTCTCATTTTTTTCGGGATTTTACCTCTGCTTCCAATTGTTTCAGCTCATCAGCTTCTATTGCATCAGCCTCACGTGCTGCATATTCTTTGCGACGTCTGTCGAACTCGGCGTAGACTGCGTCAACCTTTTCTTCCATCTGCTGCTTGGAGACTATGCCTGCACCAAGCAACACTTGCTTGCCTTGAAAATTAAGCAGGGTGTCGACATTGCTGCGCCAGTACGCGAGGGTTAGGTCTTGGCGTTCCTTCACCCTAAGCTCGGCAGAGTCGAGGAAGAGGACAACCAAACGGTTCAAGGTGTCAATTTCATCGTTGGTCAGATAGTTCTTGGCAATATATATATCCTGCTTGCGTACAATTCGGCCTTTCCACGAGGTGAGCGCCATATTGGGCTGGCTGGCATCGGCACGGCTGACAACTATCTCGGCAGCCGTCTGATGGGTTACAGCATAGAGCAGTTTGTTCTGCGTCTCGGCAAAGAACATCTGCGTGGCTTTGTCGGTCTTGTCGTAGTCGCTGCTGAGCATCATAAGATCGCGTACCTTTTGATAGAAACGTTTCTCGCTGGCACGTATGTCGCGTATGCGCTCCAACAACTCGTCGAAGTAGTCGGGGCGGCCGTCGGGATTTTTCAGTCGCTCGTCGTCCATCACAAATCCTTTGACCATAAACTCCTTCAGGTTCCTGTTGGCCCACATGCGGAACTGAGTGCCACGCTTGCTACGCACCCGGAAACCGATGGCAAGAATCATTTCCAATGAATAAAAAGTGACGTTATAATTCTTCCCATCTGTAGCAGTTGTAAAGTAATTCTTTACAACTGAATCTTCTGACAACTCATTGTCTTTCAATATTGCAGAGATATGTTGGCCTATATTTTGTTTGGAGGTGTCAAAAAGTTCAGCAAGCTGACTCTGGTTCATCCAAACTGAGCCATCCTTAGCATACAGTGTAACCCTGGCTTTACCATCATCAGTGTTATATATGATAATATTATTCTCTTCCATTTCCATAATCTTAATCAATCTTTATCTTACTCAGGTTCTCCAATATCAGCTTGTTCAGGCGTTCTTCTTCTTTCAGTTGCTCTTCGAACTCGGCGCGGAGGGCGGTGAAACGTTTGGCGAAGTTGAAGTCGTCTTCCTCTTCGGGCAGACCGACGTAGCGGCCGGGGGTGAGGACATAGTCCAGTTCCGCCACACGGCTAACGGGTACCGAGGCACAGAAGCCCGGCACATCGGCATAATCCTTGGACTCGTCGCGCCAGCGGTGATAGGTGTCGGCAATGGTGCAGATGTCGTCCTCGGTCAGCTCGCGAGTGCGGCGGTTGATAAGATGACCCATATTGCGGGCATCGATGAAAAGGATCTCCCCAGCCCTCTTGGTGCGGTTGCGACTGATGAACCACAGGCAGGCAGGAATCTGAGTGTTGAGGAACAGCTTGGCCGGAAGGTTGACGATGCAGGCGATAAGACCTTTGTCAATAAGAGCCTTTCGAATATCACCCTCGCCACCAGTTTTGGATGTCAGCGATCCTTTGGCCAGCACGAAGCCCGCCTGTCCCTTGGGTGCCAGATGATAGACGAAATGCTGTATCCAGGCGAAGTTGGCATTGCCCGTGGGCGGCACGCCGTATTGCCAGCGGGCATCGCCACGCAGCTGGTCGCCACTCCAGTCGCTGTCGTTGAAGGGCGGGTTGGCAATAACATAGTCGGCCTTCACGTCCTTGTGGGCATCATTGAGGAACGACCCTTCGGTGTTCCACTTCACCTGCGAGGCATCGATGCCGCGGATGGCAAGGTTCATCTTGCACAGACGCCAGGTGGTCTGGTTGCTCTCCTGTCCATAGATGGAGATATCCTCCACACGTCCCTGATGCTGGCGCACAAACTTGTCGCTCTGCACAAACATACCGCCCGAGCCACAGCAGGGGTCCAGCACTCGGCCTTGATAAGGCTCCAGCATCGTCACCAGCAGCTCCACAACGCTGCGCGGGGTATAGAACTGACCACCCTTTTTGCCTTCGGCCAAGGCAAACTCGCCAAGGAAATATTCGAATACATGACCCAACAGGTCGGCGCTCTTCGTGCTGGTGTTCTCCAATGTGCTGTTGCCAATAAGGTCTATCAGTTCGCCCAACGATGTGGGGTCCAGATTGGGACGAGAAAAAACCTTGGGCAGCACGCCCTTCAGCGAGCGGTTCTCGCGCTCGATGGCATCCATCGCCTCGTCAATCAATTTGCCTATCTGCGGGTTCTTGGCATTGTTCACCAAATAAGACCATCGGGCACTCTCTGGCACATAGAACACATTCTCAGCCAGGTATTCCTCGCGGTCCTCGGGGTCGGCACCGTCTGCCTGTTGCCTCACCAGTTCGGCGTATAAACGTTCGAATGACACTGATATATAGCGCAGGAATATCAAACCCAGCACCACGTGCTTATACTCTGCCGCATCGATATTCTTGCGGAGTTTGTCTGCTGCCTTCCAAAGACGCTTCTCCAATGGTTCTTCTATAATTTCTTTCTTTTTTGCCATCTTTTCTTGCTCAATATTTTAAAATGCAAAGATACGAAAAAATACAGACATAAAAAAAGATAATTATCAATAAATAAAACGGAACAGTAACGACCTGTAGGTATTAAACAGATATTGCTAGCCCCCCCTAGGACATTGTTGTGTTGTCCCTCAATCGCAACCAAAAGGGCTGCAACAACATGGGAGAGAAAATAAATCTGTTGCAGCCTTACAAGCTGCTGGAAATGGGATGGGCGTTCGTCCCCCCACCGCGGTGCGGTGGGCTATATTTGTTAGAGCCTTTCAGGCTCACTCTGTCGCAACCTTTTTTTTTGACATGGCTATTTGTGGCCGATGGGGTGGGGGAGGGTCTCGCAGCTTTCGGTCGGGAGGAGGCCTGCTGGGGGCGTTTAGGGCAGGCGGGTGACGATTTCTTTGTAGCCGATGGAGCGGAGGAAGTCTTCGCAGCCTTCGGTACGGAGGAGGTCGTCGGGGGCGTGGGCATCGGTGCTGACGATTACGGGGACGCCCAGCTCGTTCATGTGGCGGATGGTGCTGCGGCCGGGATAGTAGTCGTTGTGGCGGCCCTTGTAGATGCCGCGGGTGTTTATCTCGCAGATGCAGCCGGTCTCCTTGATAAGCTCCACTGTCTCGTACATCAGGTCGCGGAACCAAGGCTCGTCGTAGTGAAAGTATCGGTCGCGGTTGTGCATCACCACCTTGTCGAAATGTCCCACGATGGTGGGTCGCTGGCTTTCTATCATGGCGTTGTTCTGATAGAAAAAGGCCTTCACGGCGCGGCGGATGTCGCCGCCGAAATGGCGTTGCAGGCCGTCGTCGTAGGTCTCGTAGTGCGGCCCGTCGATCATCCACAGGTGCTGTGCCGCCTCGGCGGGATGGGCGCGCAGCTCCTCGATGCTGTCGGGGTTGGGGATGAGATGGATGCTGCCGATGGTGTATTCCAGTCCGCCCTGTTCGGTCAGCGGGCCGAAATCCTCCAGCAGTCCTGGCACGTAGTCAATCTCCAGTCCCAAACGGATCTCTATCCGTCCGGCGTATTCCTGTTGCAGGGCGCGGACGGTGTTGCAGTATTCCACGTACTTGTCGTCTTTGATGGAGAAAGTGTTCTCATAGGGTAGGGGCGCATGACCCGAGAAACCCAAATATTTCATGCCGTGGGCCACGGCAAACTCCACCATCTCGCGTGGCGAAGCCTTACCGTCGCAGTAGTTGGAATGGGTGTGGTAGTTAGAAAGCATAAACGACACTTAAAGAAAGTCTGAGGTTGCCCACGGGCTGCTGGTAGCCGGCATAGGTGAATTCGGCCTCGCCGGTGAAGGACAGCCCTTTCTGGGTGGTATAAGTGAGGCGGGGCTGCACACGCCAGAGATATTCGAGGTCGTGGCCACGCCCCAGGTAGGTATAGGTACGGTTCAAGGCGGAGGCGTGGTCGGTGCCGTCCATATTCTGGGCGTAGCCCATAAACAGTCCGGGCCGCCAGTTGCCGTGGTTTTTCTCTATGTCCACCCACACGGTGTTGAAATGCCAGTCGTAGGCATCGTAGTAGCGTCCCATGGCATCCGTCACCAGCACATATCCTCCCAACGAGCAGCCCTCATAGAGGCTGTTGTTTAGCAAGGTCTGTGCCTTGAGGGTGACATTATCGAAACGGTAGCTGCCGAAGAGGGAGAAAGTGGGCGAGCTGTAGAGGTGCTGCCCCACGGCCCTGCCGGTGGTGTTGACCATGGGCTGGATGGTCTTGAGGTTGGCGGCTGCGCCCACAAAGAGGCGGTCCTTGCGGTAGCGCAGTTGGGCGGTGAACTCGGGCACCAGGCTGTGGCGGGCAAAGAGGGTGCTGCTCTGCGGCGTCCCGTTGAGCAGTCCCTGGCTCATGTTGTCCAGTTGCCACTGTGCCACACCCACGGCCTCCCAGTTGCCTGTGCGGTAGGTGTAGCGCACTTGTGGTTGGCGGGCATAACAGTGGAACGGTGCCCCCATGTTCAGGGGGTTGGTCATGGGCATGATTTCGTGCACCACCATGGCATACCAGTATTGCCCCGCCAGCAGGCTGTGCTTGCCCCAGTCGAGGGTGAGGTAGGCGTGGCGCAGCCGCAGGTTGTTGATGGTGGCGTTGGTGGCACCGGTGAAGTCGCCTTCGAGGTAGGCGCTGGTCTTGGCCCCCAGCATGTCGGGACCCTTCACCCGCAGTCCTAGGCGTGCGGTGATGGCCAGCATATTGGCCTGCCAGCCGTCGTTGACGTCGTTGCCATAGTTGTCGAGGTTGATGGGTTTGGGGTAGAAAAGCATCATGTCCTCGCGGCCGCCCACCACGCTGCGGCTGTCGGCATAGTAGTGGGGGTTGACAAAGCCGTGGAAGTCAAAGGAGAAACCCTCCTGCGCCCTGACCGCTCCGAGCATTCCGAGTAATCCGAGAATAACTATAAACTTCTTCATTTCTTGCTACCTCCTGCCAAAGCCAAGATGAGACCTAACGCCACGCCCAGCAAGGCGGCAAAGAGCACTTGGAAGGTGGGGGGCAGGATGAAGGTGATGGTGTGGGCCGGGAACCAGAAGAGGGGTATAGTCTTCTTTATCACGAAGTTCCACTGCACGTCCCAGTTGACCTTGGTGGCAAAAATCTCGCGCATCTTCATGGGGCGCAGCAGGCCGCGGACGGTTCCGCCATTGTCGAGGATATGGATGTCGGTGCACTTGTGGAAGGTCATCATCACTGGGGCGAAGATGCTGTTCATCAGTACG
>ODAI012869732.1_pt1 | contig 18463 bp, 20 predicted proteins | sample 1539321 | NCBI WGS metagenome assembly ODAI01 (sample SAMN02144231, study PRJEB22623) | gut metagenome | biome: sheep rumen | host: Ovis aries | place: New Zealand | reverse complement strand
TGTTGCACCCAAAATATAGCTTATATTTTCTATCGCAGCCCTATTGATGTTTTGCGGCGAGTTGTTATACAAAAACAGCTTAGCTTTATCGTTGTCATCAATATTGTCAAGGATATATAAGTTATTGGTATCAGGGGCTATATATACATGCTTTGCATCTGGCATTATTTACCACCGCCTTTTTTAATTGGCTTTTTATAAGCGATCATAAATTTATAATAGTTGTATATAAAATTGTTCTTCTGGTTGTTTGATAACGACATATGCAAAAAATCAATAGGATGATTGTAGAACTGATTACAAGGATCCTTTAAATGCGCATCATATAAAAAGTCATTAACAGTAGCATCCTGCTCTTTTCCGTCAATATTTGAAAAGAATTTATACAAATCATTAACACTAACAAAATATTTATCGTATTTGTCGGTAAGCATAAATTCTTCAATAGCTAACTGTAAGCATTGGGATGCTCTTATATACCCGATACCAGTTTTAAAGAAAGATTTAGGCATACCTACTTTGTTGTGAATAACTTTAGAATAAGTTTCCAGCATATAAGATGAATTCTCTCTTTGCTTGTCAGAAAAAGCTGCCTGCACAATGAAAGAGATTCTCTCTTCTGTCGGAATCAATGATGGGATTTCTACATACTTCTTAATATAGAACTCCAGCTTAAATTGTCTTAAAATTTCATAGGTTAATACTGATGCAGCTGTGTGCTCATCTAGTTTTAGAATGTCAGAAATTAAATATCTAGTGAGGCATAAAGAGTATTTTCTGGCTAAGTCGAGGCTTTGAGCCTGAGTAAAGTATACGGCTGATAATCTAGCTCTGTTTCCAATGAGCATTTCGTCGTATTCATGATACAAATTTGTTAAATTGTCCATTTTTTCCTCCTAAAAATCATTATTACTAAAAATATGAGAAAAAAATAATATTGAGAAAAAAATAAAGGCTTATTGTGGGTAATTTTTTTGTTTCAGGGGTGATTTTTTATCATATTAGTTTATATAGGAGGTGCGAAATATGAAAAATATAACAAAGCACATGTATCAAGATGGCAATGATTTAGTTGTGGTTTACACAAATGTGTTTAACTCGGGAACCGGATTAGAAGATCTGATAAAGAAGGAGCTACTTGGCGATTCATCAAATTTAGCTGATTTACTTGAGCCGGTTACTACTACTACTCCAAAGCTTAAGAAGAGAATTATTTTTGGATATATTCCTTCTGAGAAATGGCATAGATTCTTGGAGCTTGGCGGGAAGTCAGAGAAAAATGATGGCAAGGTTACAAACTTTGCAGAGTCCGAGGAAATTGCCGAGGCTATTGAGAAAGAACTTGAAGTAGAAAGGATTAAGTAACATGACAGAAACACAAATGTATGAGATCTGTGGTAGGATTGATGCTATGGATTACAAAAGTAATTATATCCCGACCGTAGATGAGCTAATTAAAAATCAAGTAGATAAAAATTTCGATAAGTATAAGGAATACTTGTTGTTCTTATCTGAGAAGCTGGGTGAAAAAGGTCCTGGGCGCAGCAAGGCAGAAAGAGAAGTTAGCGCTTACATAAATAAAATATTTAGTGAACATCTTGAGTAAAAAAGAACCACGACTCTTGTTTTGGAGCCGTGGTTTTTTTTATATCTTTTTTAGTTATTATAGTATTCATTTTTAATTTTTTAAAAATATTGCTTCTCCAAAATTCCGAGACATGATGCTAATCGCCTGTTCTAAATACTTGTCTCCACCTGAAGAATAAATGTAATCCTTTAAAATATGAAAATTAATATCATTATTCCAAAGAGAAAAGCAAGTGCTTAGAACACAAGCGTCTGCATCTGCTCCAATAACATTTATATCTCTGTTAAATAAAAGTTCTTTAATTGCGCCCTCTTTTATGCTATAGCGAGCATTCTTTTCTATAATATAATCCGCTTTAAAGTCTAATTCTTCTGCCTTTTCGCAATCTCTGTATCCAAGCTTTCTCGCAAAAATAGAGTCAGAATTATTTACAAACCTTGTGGCTATTATTTTTGAATAATTATTCCTGTTTTCCTCTATAAAGTTTAGTAGTTTGGTATAATATGGTTCTACTTTAAATGCTGGTTGCAAATCTATTACTAATAATATTTTTTCTGACATATTGATTCCACCTTGTTTATTAACTTCACGATCAATTATTATAACAGTACAACCGGCTTAATTAAGCTCTTATCTCTGTTATTGTACAAAAATCCTGAGTTCTTATAAAAAGCCTTGTATTCATACCCTAAAGTATCTTTGAAATACTTATGCTTAATATCCTTGAAGTCTTCAAAATAAGATGGGTTTAATTCAAAGCTTTTTGCTGCTTTGATTAAATTTTCCCAGCTTGCTGTAGCCCCGACACTTAAGCACATATCTTCTAACGACATAAAGCTAATCTTTTCATTAACCTGGCATCTATTTCCATAACCGCTTCTATCAGGAAGAGGCTTAACAGGATTGATGATCTTTGGATATTCCTTCATTGCAAGAATAATATTATCTATACGCTCTGGAGCATTATCCATTAGCTTATATACATAATAGAAGCCATCTTCTGATGTTAGATATTTCTTTTTGTCACCAGAGATATTAAAATCCATAGCAACAAAATTACAATCAATAAGATTAAGTGGGGCTTCCTTTGTTATCGCCAATCTGAAAAATGGAGCATCAGCCATACCTAGTCCTGCATATTTAGGATGCTTCTTTATTACAAAACCATCCAATGGATGCTTAGGCAAACTTAATGTATAATCGTTCTTAGGTGAAAACCAATACCCGTCTGTCATATTAGCACCATACGAACATAGTGCTAATATTTGAGCGGTTTCATAAGGATTATCAACATGCTGGCCCATAAGCGTATCAATAAGATCCTGGAGTCCAGCTCTATCTTCTGGAATAGCTCTTTGCTTAAACCAGTTTTCCAGCTCTGTATTTAAGTGCGAAATCTGGCAATTTTGTATCTGGATTGGCAAGGTTTCGCGATAAATGTACTGGTATTTAGTAACAACTCTATTAATTTTTACTCCCTTGTTTGATACAGTAATATCAACATTAAACAAAGGAGTGTTTCTGTGTTTGAATGTAAAAATCATTTACTTACTCTCCTTATATTATTTTTCTTCTCGTTTATAAATGCTCTTATAAATCATCTGCTCTTTTTCGTCATCATAGCCTACAATTTCTGATATTTCCACAACTTTATAGTTCTGGATATATACAATTACTTCCAGGTCTTTAAGCATTCGAGTTGCTTCTTTAAGGCTATAGTCAGCTCCATACTTAACATAATCGGCTAATCGAGGAATTGTTTCTCGCGAACTTTGAGCATGGACTGAACACCAGCACTTATGTCCTGTATTCGAAGCTCTCAGCAAGTCACGAACTTCTTTACCTTTACACTCACCGATGATGAAATATCCTGAATCACAAAGCAAACCATTCTGGCCAAGTTCTGACAATCCGATAACTGTATTTCCGTATTGATCCTTTAAAATCTTCTGGAAATATATATTTGGATGTACATTACTAAAGAGCTCTTCTGATTCCTGAATACACAATACTGATTTATCTTTTGGAATATAATCAACCAATGCATTCATAAGTGTTGTCTTACCAGATGCAGATGGTCCAGCAAACACAAGTCCTCTACTAGTAGCAACCTTATCCAACAAGTAAGCTTCGAGCTTTTCATCAATCATTCCTGCCTTTATTAAATCATCCAAAGTAGTCTTTTTCTTTGGCACCTTTCTTATATGCAACAAAGGCATTCCAGATGTATTAATCATGCCAAGACAAAGGTTAAATCTTAAAATATAATCTGGATGGAAATCCTTATCGGTAAATACAAGTATTGGGTACTGAACAGAAACCTTATGTCTTGTAATTAATCTATTTATAAACAAGTTATAGTCTTCTTCATCGATAAACGATAATCCGGATGCTTTATAGTGATCTCCGTTTACTTTAACATTTATGTTATTGTATGAAAGTACACGAATATCTGATACCTTTGGATCATTGATAGCATTTGTAAGTGTGTAATAGCTGAATAATGCATTCTTAACTTTATCTACAAGAATATGCTTATCTTGAGGCTGGACCTGCAAGTTTTTATCAATGTACATATTGACATCTTCCATAATGTCATCTTCTAACTTAGGATCCTGGAGAGCTCTCTCTAATGTCAGTCGCTCTATTCCAGTCATCTCTTTGATAATTTTGGTAAATGACTGATAAAAGTTTTCGTGAGATGCAACTTTTTTTTCATAATAATCATCTTCGTGCAGCTCATATACAGGAGTGTCTTCGCTTAATTCTTCTATTTTTGAATATGGAACATACTCTTTAATAGTATTTAAGAAAGGCTCTTCTGCACTAGCATTCAAATAAGCTTCCTGCTGTGCTTCAGGAATAGTATTGAATTCGTGCTTAACTTTTTTATATACAACCTTATGAGGTTTTGCAGCCTTCTTTTTTCTAGATATTGCATTAATATCTAAAGTGCTTGTAGGGAGCTGACTTGTTGGTTCTGGCTCAGCAGTTTTCTTTGGTTCTGGTTCCTGCTTTGGAGCTGGCTCTGACTTTGGTTCTGGAGTTGGAGCTGGAGTTGGAACTTCTGGCTCTGGAACCGGTTCTGGTTCTGGCTGCTGCATAACAGGTTCAACCTCAGGTTTTGTTTCAACTATAGGCTCTGTAGTATCATTTGAAGTATCCTCTTCTGGCTCTTCTGGCTCTTCTGTCTTGTCCTCTGCTATACTCTCAAATGATTTATTAGCATTATTGTCATCTTCTTTAGCTAAATTAGCCCATATAGAATCAAAATCTAAATGTGACGATGGCTGTTCTGTAGAAGCATTAAACTCATCAAAGATATGGCTAATACTTGTAAGCTTCTTTTCTTTTGGCTTAGAATCTTCTTCTATTGAAAAATCATCCATATCTAAGTCATCATCAATCGAGAAGTCGTCTTCTAGCTCAACTCCATTTTCTGATGAGCTTATAGTAATATTATCAAGTTCTAAATCATCATCCTCTAATGGATCATCATCTTCTAATTCAAATTCTGTATCCGATTCAAGAGGAATATCAGAATTATCCTCTGTAGTTGTATCTGGAGTGTCATTTGATATAGCAGGTTCTGTTACTGGCTTTTCTGCCTGCTCGTCTCTTTCTCTTCTTTCTTTTCTTTCCTGAGAGATAGTTCTATTGAAGGTTGTTAAATCGCCGTTTAATTCGTCAGTTAATTTTTCAGAGATTTCTTTTATTTGATCATCTGTGAGTGGTTTGGATTTAACAGTTACTGCGATAATCAAGAAAGTCTTATTAACATTTTCCTCTAACTCAAAAGAATAAGAGGCAGAAGTAATATTGTAATTTAATGTTGATAAAACACGATGTACTGAAGCTAAAGCTCTCATGTACTCGCCATTTGTTATTAAGTCATTAAAATCAGTTTTATCCAGTCTGATTGTGAAAAATAAATCACCTACATTATAGCTTTCGCCTTTGGCTTCCGGTAAATATTCAATAGCCCCATCATGATATGAATCATTTAAGGTTTTTAGATTATCGGGAGTGATTATTGCTTGTAAAATCTGTATCATTTTTGTTTTTATCACCTTTCTCTTTTTAATTTGGCATTCCTGCGACTAAAGTCGCAGGATTCTTGCTTCATCCACTACTGCTTAGAAAATATATTGCTAAGTCTTACATAATATCCACAAGCGTAAATTCCCGTATGCCCTACGGTATTTATTAGGTAAAATATCATGATTACATTATAAATATGATAAAAAAATAAGGCATTAACAAATAAGACCTAAAAGCGAATTGCTCTTAGGTCTTGTGATACTTAATTAATTGGTGTTCTATTTCTTGATACTGCAGTTTTATTCATGATCCATTTGGTATTATCTACAAATGTTGTTAGCCACGCGTTATATTGGCCATAGACCTTTTTATTTGGCTTTGCTGCGATTGAATAAAAACCTCTTATGTTATTACCGTCTTTCTTAGTAAATACCTTTCCTCTCATATTAAATGGAGTTCTTATATAGATTGGACCATACAATGGCCAGTTTTCCGAATGAGTGTCACTATCGCCATCAATAATCAAATGGTTGCGCTCTCCATATGAGACATTAGTTATTTCCGCAAGATATGATGTGTATGAATTATCCTGGCAATTCATATAAACTTCGCTTTGACGGAGTGGTCTGGTTAATCCGTTTTTAAAGTTAACCATATCCTTGTTACCAGCTTTTGCAAAATCGGAAAATCCAAAGAAATCTTCTACTTTTGCATAATTGTGGTCCCAACATAAGATCATAATAAGAACATGTATTGCTATAGCGACAAATGGAGCATAATGCAAAATTTCAGCATTGCTTGTAAACCGTCCTAAAAATTCATTTATACCTCCAGCTAAAATGAAGAAAATCATTCCAAAAAATATTTTTCCAATTAAATGCTTATAAATTGTATTACTAAGTACAGCGATAGGTTTATCGATTATCAAGAACACAAAGTAAAGCGCTCTAAAAATTACGCTGACAACAAACTTAGGTATAAATACTATTAGCGATATAATTAAACTAATTAGGTTTAAAATATAATGTGGTCTCGTAAATCTTAAACTTTCCTTAATTGCTGCCTTGTCTTTGTCATCAATACTAACACTATAAGGTTTATCGTTAATTGAATATATAGATGTCCGCTCTATACCAGTTGACATTCTATATAAATCGTCATTTTCGTAATTAAACATATTTATAGCCGAAGCACCCTTTGGGGCATATATAAAATTTAGATTTTGGTATCCAGCCGGCTTTTCTGGCATGGAGCCCATATATTCTTCAAATATTCTTGCCATTGTTTTATTTCCTTTCTTACTATAAATATGATAAAAATTGTAGGCTTCTAAAAAAATACCACAATATATAGTATAACAATCATTTTAACAAAAAGAAACCCCTCACCTACTAAAATTAGTAAGTAAGGGGTGAAGGTTAGGCGGTCTTAGTTACTAGATATCTAGCAATAACAGACTGCTTTTTCTTAGAATTAGGATTGATTGTCCTATTTCTCAGAGCTTCCAAGAACTCTTTTGTCTCATCAGCCTTGTGGTTAATAATATAACCGCAAGTCTTATCTCTGAAACACCCGAATCCTACGATAGTGTTGTCATCAACAAAACCGTCTTCTCCGTCTTCTGTAGTATATACATACTCAATTACGGAAGCAGGAGTTTCTGTAACGGGTGCTGGTGTAGGTGTAGGTTCTGGAGTTGGAGCTGGTGTCGGCTCTGCCTGAGCAATTGGAGTAACCTTCTCTTCTGTGTTTACTTCTGGTAAAACAGGAGCAGGTGCCTCTACTAAGTCTTTTTCAACCAAGATTTGAGCATCAGTATAATATACTGCTGGAAGCTGCAAGAATCGCACTACAGCGTCTGAGAATGCTCTCATTTCAGCCAACTTTACTCTGTTAGCCAGCATCTTTTCTGGGAGATTTTCAGAATGTGTTTCTCCCACGCCAGTTACCAATGTTTCGCCATCCTTGGTTACAATATCGCAATGATATACAGCCGTATGTTCATCACAATACATGAGATTTGGCACACTTCTGTAAAAGCGAAGCATGTCGCTTGTATCAAAGATGTTCTTTAGCATTGGAGCTGAAATAACAGTCATATCATTTGACTGATATGTGTTAAGCTCAAGCTCTGTTCCTAAGAGCTTTGAATAGATTTTAGTTTTATTCATAAGGGCCTCCTTCTTGAAATATAAATGTCATATATAATATGATAATTTTCGCGCTTTTATAAAAAAAGAGCTACCCGAAGGTAACTCTTTTTCTGTTTATTTAGTTTTATTTTAGTCGAAGGCAATCTCCTCTTCGAGAAGATCATCAGCGGTATCCTCAATGAGATATCCGCCCTCTTCGGCATCTACAACAGCGGGAGCTGGCTCTGGAGCTGGCTGAGCATCTGTTGTTGTAGTAACAGGCTCTGCGGCTGGAGCTGTTTCTGCTGGTGCAGAAGCTGGCTGAGCTGGCTGAGCTGGTGCGGTTGCAGCAGGCTTAGCACCAAGCTTTATATACTCAGTACCATTATCTCTGATAGCTGCAATTATCAATGGACAACCACTGCCATCCTTCTTCTGGAGATCAGCGTACTGAGCTTCGGTAATATTGCCGTTTGCCCACTGGGTAACATTCTCGCCGTTTACATAAACGCCATATGGAATACCGATTCGATGTCCATCGTTGTTAGCGTTTACTGACGCTGAACCGAAGTAATAGTATACTTCCTTATTTTCACTATTCTTATAGGTAATTTTTCTACCTCTAAAAGAAATAGCGTTCTTGTTAGCGCCAAAGTATGTAACTCTTGTGTTACCATTCTCGTCTGTATGCTCAGATCGGAATGCCTTGATGCACAATGGCACACCCTTATAATCCTTACCTTCTGGACAAAGGACACGCTTTGCATTTGTAGCACCTGGCTCCTTCCTACCGTCTTTTTCGGTATCGACGAACAAGATGTAATACTTGTTATCTCCATCGACCAAAGAAACGGTCAACTTTGGCTTGCCGCTCTCTGTTACCCCGAAGGTTGCCTTATCAAGATAACCTCCAATCAATACTTGCCCGTTCTGTTTCTCTTTTACCTCGAATACTGCCATTTAAGTATTCCTCCTTCTTTAAATTAGATATATGTTAATATTTCTCCCAGCAACTTCTTAAGTGAAGTCATTGCTGGCTCTTTGAGCTTCTTTGCAGCAGAAATGTCAAAAAGAATTTCTACTAACTCATCCGGATCTGTCTCCTTGTCTGGAATCATTTGCAAGTCCGCCTCTGATAAGTAATTCTTAATATACTTGTATCTTTTAACGAACTCTCTAGGATTCTTTTCCAAGATATCTGAATGGTTCTCTACTGCACCGATATATTCAATGCTTGCACCATCGCTTTCTCTAAAAATGTACTCTTTGCTTGAGACATTCTCGAAGTTTGTGACGGTATAAACCATTCTTCTGGCATAATGCCCAATCTTTCCAGCCGGAACTGAAAAAACGCATAAACCATTACGGTTGATATTGTACTTATCCACCTTTGATATATCATCAACATATTCTCGTATGTCGATCATCTTTGGCGCTGCACAACTAATAGTTGTAATGGTCTTCATACCATCTTTGACGGTATATCTTATCCAAAACTTATCCTTTAGCTTTGAGTAGACTGCGAAGGAATCCTCTGGATTTTCGATTACATTCTCGTATACGAAAATCTGGTCCTCCGACAATAAGAACAAATTATTCTTACATTCCTTATATGGAACTTTAATTGCTCTTACTGGATACGGAATATTGCTTCGCACAGTATTTAACATGTCTTTTATACTGGCAACAACAGTGCCACCATCGATTGGTTTTAAAGGAACCAATACTTCAAGACATGTTTTTTCGAAGTAATAGGTGTCTGCTTGACAGGCTCTATTAAATTCTTCAATAAACATTTGCTTTCCTCCTTCTTAATCAATATTTACAAAGTAAATATGATTGAGTTTAAAAATTTTTATTATTTTCCCGTAGAACCGAAGCCACCTGCTCCTCGTTCTGTGGTATCGAGGTCATCTGTTAGGTTGAATTCGACTGGTAAAAATGGCATGATTACCATCTGCGCAATCTTCTGTCCAGGAACGATAGTTCTTCCCATATCGCTATCATTATGCAAAGCAACAAATACTTCTCCTCTGTAATCAGAGTCTACAACTCCAACACAGTTTGCTGGTCTAAGCCCTTCTTTTGAAGACAAGCCGCTTCTAGCATATATGCCTGCAAAATAACCATCTGGGACAGCTAGAGCTATTCCTGTACTGATCATTTTTGTTGAATGAGCTGGAATAATAACAGCAGGTTCGTCAATGTTCGCGAACAAATCATATCCTGCAGCCTGGCTAGAACCTCTCTCTGGGATCTTTGCACTTTCACGCATTTTCTTAATAGATACTTTCATTTGTTTTCCTCCTAAAAATAAATAGCAGGAGTATTCTCCTGCTATTGTTAATAATCTCTATAAATATGATTGAGATTGCATTATTTCCCAAATAATGATTTCTTATATTGGGTTACAAGAAGTCCGTCTTTTGAATCTTGCTTTATTTTATACAAGTTATCATCGGCTTTCTTTAAATAATTATCGAAAGTATCATTGTCTTTTGGCTTACCATAGCATCCACCTTGAGACAAAGTTACGATAGAGCTAACCTTGGAATACTTATGTTCTAGTTTAATCTTATGTATGGCAGTATATAAGGCTTCCATATATCTTTCAATTTCGTTTTGAGTTAAATCTTTATATATGATTACAAATTCATCACCTCCGTATCGATAGGCGGTTATCTTCTGTGGATCTGTTTTTTCAACATCTCCGATTAACTTTGCTACGGTCTGGATACATTCATCACCTAACTGATGACCATACCCATCATTATATTGCTTAAAAAAGTCTATATCTATTATTTCTATACCAAAGTTTACTTTTTGTGCCCGAGCCTCACTGAATATTCTTGCGGATTCCTCATTAAAACAAGCTCTATTATTTAAGAATGTTAAGCCGTCTTTTTGAGACTTATGCTGTAGGTTTATATTTTCGCGTTTAACGGCCGTATTTTCCTTAGACATATCTTCTACCTGCTCTTTTGCAGCTAAGGCTTGTATAAGGACAGATGAAGCGTATTTGTCATCATTGATAGTGTATTCGTAATATCTAACACAGGAATCCTTATATTTCTCTGTGTCGCCTAATATTTTAAAATATTCTATCTCTAATTCTAAGAGCTGGCGCTTAATAAAGATAAACTTTCCATCCTTCAAGAATTTCTTAAACGAATCGCATACAAAATCAAATTCCCTGAGCTTTTGGAAATTAAGTAACAACGATAAATACTGCTGGATATATTCGATATTAAACATAATATCAATATTGTTCTTTAATAATTCTTCTGCGGCCAGTTTTATATATTTATCTCTGCTCTCAATGTTTTGCTTTTTGTGATAATATTGGATTGATACCACATAAAACTTAAAGTCAAAGTCTTGCTTTGAAGCTGTACTCATTGAATTATTCAACTTAGAGTAATATGTTGACGCTAATTCAAAATCAGAATCAGTAAGGACTCTAAAATAATCTAAGTACAATCTGCGAATATGGTCATCAAAATTTTCGGTTTCAGGATGTATCTTTAAGTAATTATATGTCTTATCAAGATACTTCTTAGCGTAAGTTGTTTGCTTTATAGATATATAGATTTCTGCTATATCTAAAAACATCATCCATACTACATTTAATTCTTTGAATTCGTTATAATATTTAATTGCTTCATGATAGCATTCTATTGCCTGAAGAAAATTCCCTTGGTAATAACACGCCTTTCCTGTCATGGAAGAAAGTTCAGCAAAAAGCTCTGGATAATTATTTTGAATCTTTGCTGAGCATCTATTTGCGTACAATATATAGTTATTATATTCATGCTTTAAAAAATATGCCTTTGATTTTAAGAAATCTAATAGCTCTAAATCAGCAACAGCATTGTTTGCTTCTTCTACAAAACAACTGTCTAAGATCTCATCTGGATCGGTTAATTTAAAAATTGCTTCATACATAATACTTAATACATACTCCTAAAATTATTAAAATAATACTGTAGAATAGTCCGATAAAGGTTCTTTTAATAGTCCAGTATAAAAACGAGCGACCAAGGAAACCTCTTATAATCCAATAGCCGGCTTTATTTGATTTTCTTCTGTTACATTTTCGACAAGATGCTGATAAATTCTTTACATCATTAATAGTTTTACATCCAGAAAGTCGCAGTAATCTTTTATATTTGTTATAATTGGCGGCCTTATCTACCGGTATAACATGGTCTACTTCTACTTGACTCTTTTTAAGCAGTTTGCCGCAGTATACACAGCGATATTTTCTTCCTCTATCGTAAGGTCTTTCTTTAAAAAATGATTGTCTATAATCGGTACTTCTAGTGTATTTAGGATCCTCGATTGTAAAGTTGAGTCCTCGTCTTCTGCAAAACCTGGCATACTTTTTACCCTCGCTAGAAGAACAATCTTTTTGCCAGCGATTATATCTGGGGTTAAAAACAAAATCATTGTTTCGGAGAATATCTTTATAATAATAGGTGCTATTAGCTCCGTTTTTTATATAACATCTCATGAAATAAATATGATAAAAAAATGGATTACAGGGACTCGCCTTGTAATCCATATTTTCTTATTCTGCGATATAACCAGCTGCTCCACCTTTTTCTTTATAGTGACGCAGGTATTCTACTTCATAAGGAACAATTTCGAGAGTTTTATCTTCATACTCGAAAGTATTACCGCAATTAGCGCATTCTGTTTCTCCTCTATAAAAACGAGGATTTAAATGCCCATTGACTAGTACCTGGGAGCCTACCATCAACTTCTCTAACTGCTCTTCTGCCTTCTTACCAAAGGATTTGATCCATGGATAATCAGTATCTTCATTTAGAGATTCCAATAATCGATAGTTTCTAGGAACTGCTAATTGATATTTAACTGCAGTTATTGTAGTTAAACTCTCGATCTTTGTTGGCTCTGTACATAAGTTTCCAACGATATAAACTTCGTTAGATACTTCTTTAACATTTGTGTTTTTAAGATGTTCGTATGCAGTTTGTGCATCAGGAGCACTTCCTATTTTTCGTACACCAATTGGGGATACATAACAAATCTGTCCGGGAACCTCAGATATATTGCCACAAGCAGGACAAATCTTTTTCTTCATGACAGGTCTTGTAACGATTGTACCCTTTACCGACACAATGTCATTTTCTTTTAAGTTCTCTAGTTGCTCACCATCCTTTGGATTGTATGCCGCAACGATAACAGCCGCTTTCGGAGTTATCTTGTCTGCAGTACCAGTGTTGCGGTTTGCGGCAATTACATTAACAACAATCATTGCTTTGTAATTTCCATCTTCATCTGATACTTTTGCGTCCTTAGCCACCCAGCCTTCAAGGAACACACGATTAATTTTACTCATTGTCTTCGCCTTTCTTAAATTTTAATAATTCTTTTTGTGTATATTGAGCGTAAAAACGCTTCATATCATCTAGTCGTATACAAGCAAGTTTTCCATTTTCGAGTCCATATATTATTCCTGCGCAACCACAATCAATGTCATAATATCGTCCCTTCTTATAAATGGTACAATTTTTACCACGACTCTTTGTGATAGTATGTCCAGTTATAGCAATAGTATCTTCTGGTGGAATAAATTCGTTTCTCTCCCACAAAATATCATCTCGGGAGCCTTTGTAACCGGCGTGAGCCAGATAGAATTTTTGCCCATTGACTTCCAGCTCTTTGTAGAGAGGAGCCTTTTCGAGACATCTAATAACAGCTGCTTGCTCTATTTGACTTAATCTTTCAAATGCGTCATCTGTAATATATCCTCCATTTCCATACCACAGCATATAATCATTTTCCCGGAGTGCATCAAGCATCATATCTTCATGGTTTCCTAATAGGAAATGTACATTTGGTGTAGTCATTATTTCGAGCAAAAGCTTTATTGGTTCTGGGCCTTTGTCTATGACATCTCCGATGATGTACATTTCGTCATCATCAGTAAAATGTATTTTTCTTAGCATTTTGTGATACAGGTCTATGTGACCATGTATATCACCAATAACATAGGTACTCATATAAATAATATGATTAAAAAATAGAGCACAACGAAAGTTGTGCCCTATTAAGGTTATTATTCTTTAGAGAAAAACATATTGTCTCTCTCAAAAGCGTCTTCTCCAAAACTATGGTAATAGTCCGACCTAAATGCCGTTATATTATCATAATTTTGTTGATATAAAGCAGTATTTACTGCATCGATTGTTTCTTCGGTAGGCGTTACTTGGTCTATTCGGCCATTCTCAACTACCTCGAAAGCATTCGGGAAGTAAATAACATCATAAACATTGTTCGGATGTTTTGGAGATAAGACTCTGTTTATAATTACTTCGGCGATTGCAATCCTAGTAGGTTTTGAAGTAATGCCACCTTCGGCTTCTACACATCTGCATAAAAGCCAATACTCTTCTTCTGATAGATTAATTCTTGCGGGAGCTGGGGCTGGGTTAGGCTCTTCTATTTCTTCTGTATCAGGCGAAGACACTGTAGTAATTTCATTAGGAACTACCACGGGTTTATTTTGATACTCTATGGAAATAGAAATTATTCCTGCTGATAATCTTTGTTGTTGCGCTGCATTTACCCTTGCGGGGTGAAAGGCAGTTATAGATAACAACATCAGAAGAATTATTATTTTCGATATTTTCTTCATATATACCTCCTTATTATCAACTAAATGTTACAAATAAAATATGAATAAAAATACGATACAACATAAAAAGCACAACTTCTCAATAAGAAAAATTGTGCTTTGTTATAATTAGGTTATACTTTTTCCAAGTCTGATAAGGCCATAACCAAGGTTAAATGGTTCTCATCCGTTGCATAAATTACATTGTCTTCGGCCTTTACCACAGTATAAAGTTGGTTATTAAAGATATTTCTAACCCTATCATCTTTTTGAAGTTTTGTTTTTCTTCTGGTAGGCTTAGCTGGTATATCCAGCTCTTCGACCGGTTTCTTAACAGGTTCTTTATCTATTTTTGATTTTCTGTCTGGTTTTGCCTTAGCCTTAGGCTTTTCGGGCTTTCCGGGCTTAATCTTCTCAGGTTTCTCTGGTTTTTCTTGAGGTGCCTTGATATTTCTCTTTCTGCTTTTTATTATGATTTCTTTCTTCTTGAAATCATATGAAACAGTTATATTTTCATCTGGAAGCTGAATTTTTACTTCCGTGTTATCAAAATCTTCCTTCTTAGGCGGAATATTTTTATATGTTTTCTTACAATACTTCTTTATTTCTTCAAATGCTACCTGCTTTGCCAGATATTGCTGCTTAGACACACCTGAGCCTCTTCGCATTCTAAAATCTTCGATAACATTACCATTATCATCTGTAGTTAATGTAATTATTCTATCCTTTGTTTGAAATTTTAATGCTGGAGGATCTGTTTCGGTTGTATCTTCTAGTATTTCGCATCCATCATAATTGGACTCATAATACTTAAATATATGATTTTTCTTTGCTCTTAATCCTACACTCATTTGTGTCTCCCTTAGTGAAATGTATAGGTTCACTATTCTTTGTATCCGAATATATTTCTTTTAGAGTTTCTATTGAAATATTTGGACAATCTTTCTGTGAATCCAACATTCTATGTAAAATCAATAATCTAAATTTGTAATCAGTTAGAAATTGAGTATAAAACGATTCCTTTGGTTTTGCAATCCAGCCTTTTTGTTTCTTGTTGTAATATGCAATTTTGCCTTCTGGAATTTTTATTTGGTCGGGTGTTAAAAATATACCCATTCTAATTGCGTCATTAACAATCATGACGGAATCTGCATAAGTTAATTTCATAAAGTTTCTCCTAAAACACCAATAATTTTTTTATTTTTCCCGCGAGTTATAAAATATAAATCTCGTTCAGTCGGGAGCGGATCATTTTCATCCAAGGTTTTAATTGGATACAATGGACAATAATTACCCTTAAGCTTAGTTGTCTTTGTTATACCAGAATAGAATAAGTCAGAAATCATTCCTTTTGACACATATCCCATTACCTGGTTATTATTAACAACATATATTAACTGGACATTTTTCTTTTTCATGATACCAGCAATATCATATAGCGTATCATCTGGAGTACAAATACCTCTTTTAGTGAGGCTTATCATCTGATCCTTGCATACTCCGCCTCTGCGTCGTAAATCCATGCACAGTCTTTTCAAGAAGTCCTCTTGAGCATCTGTAGTTGCTACAAAGGCTACATCATTTTCATGCTGGATATAGTTGCGCATCAGTCTACACAATTGCATTTTCTTTTTGCTGTTCTCGTCTAAGGATTGCTCCAAATCAAAGAGTGATAGTCCTTCTTCTTTAGCCGCTTCTTCTAACTCTTTATAGGTTCTAATAAAAGTAGCTCTACTCATAATTTTGAAAATACCTTTCTATTTCTTTATTATATATATAATATGACAAAAAAATATCCCACTCTCGAATAATGAGAGGGGATGTTTTTATTTTGTGATCTGCAGCTTAGAATCTCTGGTATGGAGTTGTTCTCTCGCAATATTTTACATATTCGTCCCAAGCTTGCTTCAAATAATTTGATATCTTCATATCTTTTTCCTCCTGTATTTAAGTGCAATTAATTGTTACACCTATAATATGATAAAAAATTAAAATTATCACCAAAAAACAACTTTTATTTTTGTTTAATATTAACAAATACTAGGAAAAAGCAGAAAATACTAGCAATTAAATACCCTAATATGTACCATTTCGTTATTTTCATCATAGTCAATTGTTAAGTAGGTATAGGTTGTAACCCAACTATATTCTGTTCCGTAATACGATTCGCTTGTAAGATAAGGATCACCTACGGCTTCAACGATCTCCTTAGGAGTAGAATCTTGAGTTACTCCAAAGAAATCAAAGCTTTCTACGCTATCAACTGTGAAAGATACCTCAGTAATAACGAAATTTGGTAAATCGGCTTCTGTTGCTGGGCCATCATAATATCCCTCTATATAAATATCTTCAGTTCCATCTGATTCGATGTATGACATACTTTCAGCGGTATCATCAAACTCATTAATAATATCTGTATTTTCTTCTGTAAAGTCTATTCCAAGTTCAGAGCCTGATTCAGATAATGTTGTTTCTCTTAATACGATTTTACATCCATTAAAATATACTGTGTTATCGTCATCAAAATCTTTCGAATAATCACTTGTTTCAAAAAGTGGCTTATCTTCGTCGTCGAAAATTGAATCTAGCATATCTTCTGTTTCATCAGCAATGTCTTCTGCTTCATCAACAGTTTCCTCAGTTTTATCAGCTATATTTGTAATTTTCGTGTTCTTAACAATATGCACACCAAAAGCAATAATTATTGTTATAATAATCGCTATTATTCCTAGCAATATAGCTATCGATTTGTCGCCAGATGAATTATTATTCTCCCAAGGTCTATTACTTTCTGAGGCAGAGTCTTCATAAGCACTATAATCTGCATAAGTAATAGCATCTTCATACTCTGGATCGCCTTCATATGTCGATTCGTCTTCATCTAATTCATCTGCAGCCATTTCGCCTTCAGCTGATCCATCTTCGTCTGGTTCATCGTCGTTTAAATCTTCTTTCTTCATATCCATCAAACGCTGATGCTGGCCCAAGGTTCTCGTTAGGTTCTTCCTTAACTCATCTTTAACCATTTCGTCTTCGCTTGGCTCATTATGAAAATCAAAACTTTCTACTTCATCCTGCTCGTTGAAATCAGTTTCGCCTTCAGTAAATTCATCTACAGGTTCTACTTCGCCGGAGTCTTCAGTAAATTCATCTGTAAATTCTTCTTCCTCGTCTGCTGAGCAATCTGGTTCATCTGGTTCGTTTAGTTCATCTGACTCATAGTCAGGAATATCATCAAAATAATCATTCATAGTAAATTGTCTCCTTAATAATAAAATAGAGGAGCTAATTTAGCCCCTCTATATGTTATTTTATAAGCTTTCCTTAACACCTTCTACAAATCCAGCTACGCTTTGGATGTCTGAAGGAATAATAATCTTGGTAGCCTGTCCCTTTGAAGCTGTCTCCAATGCATTGAGAGAACGAAGCTTTACAATCTGATCTGTGGTCATACCAGCTTCCTTCAGCTTAGCAATACCTTCTGCCTCAGCCTGCTTCATCATAACAACACCATTCGCCTCAGCTTCCTTATGAAGTCTGATTGACTCAGCATGAGCCTCAGCTTCCTTAACAGTAGCAACATAAGCAGCCTCTGCACGAAGTACAGCTGACTCCTTCTCACCTTCTGCCTTGAGGACTGCAGACTTCTTCTCACCTTCTGCAATCAAGATCTGCTCACGTCTCTCACGCTCAGCCTTCATCTGCTTCTCCATTGATTCCTGGATAGCCTTTGGTGGCATAATATTCTTCAATTCAACACGATTAATCTTAATTCCCCATGGATCTGTTGCCTCATCAATGATTGCACACAACTGACCATTTACCTTGTCTCTTGATGTAAGAGTCTCATCAAGTTCCATATCACCGATAATATTTCGTAGTGTTGTAGCTGTAAGATTTTCGATAGCCATAATTGGATTCTCAACACCATATGCATATGCAGCTGGATCTACAATCTTGAAATATACAACTGTATCAATCTGCATTGTTACATTATCCTTTGTGATAACCGGCTGTGGTGGAAAATCTGCAACCTGCTCTTTTAAATTAACATCTACT
>ODAI013566979.1_pt1 | contig 18464 bp, 13 predicted proteins | sample 1539321 | NCBI WGS metagenome assembly ODAI01 (sample SAMN02144231, study PRJEB22623) | gut metagenome | biome: sheep rumen | host: Ovis aries | place: New Zealand | reverse complement strand
CCGTTGAGCAGCGCCTCGCCGTCGTTTGAATCACGGGATGCTCCGAATCATAAATGCCACGCATTCGCGGCACATCCGCCGCGGAACCTATTTGCCTATCTTCGTGGCGGTTCCGGCAGCGGAGCCATTCGCATTGTAGAAATATGTCGTGTTGCCGACCTTCGTGGCTCTTCCAGCAGACGAGCCATTCGCATTGTAGTAGTAGGTCGTGTTGCCCATCGTCATCGCCCGTCCTGCCGAGGAACCGTTCGCATTGTTGAAATACATCGTATTGCCCATCTTGGTAGCCGTTCCTGCCGCAGAGCCGTTAGCGTTGTTGAAATACGTCTTGTTTCCCATCATAGTGGCTCTTCCCGCCGACGTGCCGTTGGCATTGTTGAAATATGTCGTATTGCCCATCTTTGTCGCTGTCCCTGCAGCCGATCCATTGGCGTTATTATAGTAGGTCGTGCCGCCCATCGTGACGCCCCTTCCAGCCATGTTCACCCCTCGACTCTGCGTCTGCGGCAGAAAAGCCCACTGCGCCTCCGCCATATTCGCGCAAAAGGCAACGGTAATGGCCGACACGATTTCAATTGCTGTTTTCCATTTCATTTGACTGTTCTTTTCACGGCTTGTACACAGCAACCTGTGTGAGCATTTATTGACAGCTTCCGATATCATGCGAGTGTCCCCGAATGCGCTTCCGTTAAACGTCTCATCTGCTCTCTGTTATAGTTTTCGCAGAATTCTTGTAGACGTGGCAACGTTTCGATTCGGTTCCAATCCGTCGGTTTGTCATCACTAATGGAAATTTCAATCCGCTTGCAAACTGGGCTCAGGAAGACCTTCAGAAAATCAATTGAACGTTTTATCACCTGATCGTCAAGCGCCTTGAACTGCGTCCGATTGATTCCGTTGCGCACCTCAAGCATCCGCGCTTCCTGACGCGCAATGGCATCCGCCAATTCCTGCCTGTCTCTCGAACAGGTGTATTCTTGATTCTTACCCTTGACAACTTCCCAAACCTTGTCGTCTTTTGTTTTAAACACTTCCATGTTTGCAAGACGCTGTTTACACACTGGGTCATCGGAATTGATCTTACATTCCTGAAGATAGATCTTACGCAGCATGGAGAACTGATGCATCGGCGTATACTTCTCGACTGCATGCGTGGCCTTCACCCCGTAGACATAAAGGACATCCTCGCCCGACGAAGAGTCTTTACGCATCTCCAAATGCAGCTCATTCAAGTCTACACCGAAAATGGCCTTTATCTTTTCCTCTCTAAATCCAATGTACTGCCATTGCGAGCGGAGACGGTGGTGACCCAGTCCAATCAATTCAGCGACCTCCAAAGGACGTTCGGCCATGTTCTTATCGTTGTCAAAATCATATATCGTCAATTCCGCATTAAGCAAGAACAGCTTCAACACATCTTTTACAGAAGCAAAGTTCACGGTTCTCGCGGCCAATATCTTAGCATCCTTCTCTACAATGGATTTCTCTAAGCCTGCGATCACCCCATCCTTCCTTGCCAGCTCTTTCTCAGCATCCCCTAATTTCTCCGCCGTCTCCTTCAGCTCCCTGCCAAGCTTCTCGTTCTTCTCCGCAATCTGCCTAGCCCGAATCTCCGCATCGGCCCGCACAACATGCGCAAGCAGAAATCCGCCAAGGGGCAGACAGACAATGCCAAAGACACGCGCAACGATCAACGTTATACCAAATGAAGCAAGCTTAAGAGGGATTTCGTTCGTCAGCACACCCGCCGCTCCGGCACCTAGCAACAAGAAGCAAACAATGTATCCAACACTGATGCCTACTCCCTGTATGACCAGAAGGCACCATCCGCTAACTGCGGAGAAGCACTTCCCGATACACGAGAAGATTGCAACAACGACACCTTTGATTATTTTCATCATGAACCCACTCCTTATTTAGTTTTGCAATCAGACTTCTTCCAAGGCGTCAACCATGATGCCATTCGTTTTATGGCCTTCAACAAGGCTCCATCAGGTTCCTTTGCCGGAACAAGGAATCCTTTAATTTCGTCTTGACGCTCTTCTATCCTCTTTTCAAAGCACACGAGATCATTCTTCACTGCCGTCGAAAATTTATTCATCTCTGCAGAAAACACAGCCATCTGCCTCTGATCACTCTCCATCAGAATCTTCGCAATACTAGAAAGATCACCATCTATCTTCGATGAAAATCGGTCCATATTCTCCGAAAGTCGCCGCATCTCCTGCCATTGATGCGCCAGCCCATCATCCTGTTGACGAACCTTTTCTTTCAAAAGCACCTCAAATTCGACGAGACGATTCTTTAACTCGTCAATCATCTGCCTTTGCTTCTCCAATTCTTTATCTTGCTGCCGATCTTTTTCCGACAGAAGCTTTTCAATGTCTTTAACTGTTATGCTCCGTTTAACAAAGCCAGAATTTATAATCGCCATTGGCACGGCAAAGGCTGCCACGCCCGCCAAGGCGATGATTATGCCGCAAAAGCGTCCAAACAGTGTCTTCGGGGCAAGATCACCATATCCTACAGTCGTTATCGTCGAAACCGCCCACCAGAGTCCGGAAAAAGCATTTTTGAAATCATCTGGCTGCTTAGCGTGCTCGGCAGTATACATCAACAATGACGAAACCATCATCAGTGCACCGATTGCAATTAGCGAAACCTTAAGCTCCCTTCGCTGCTCTTTCAGAACTGCCAATATATTGGCGCGAACTTTTTCATAACGCTTCGCATATCGCAACAACCTCGCGATCCTAAAAACCCGCAACACCATGAAGACATCTGGTTTCATCATCTTTTGAATCCCGCGTGGGAAAAGTGCAACCAAAACTGGCGAAATCGCAATCAGATCTACAAGAGCCAAAGGCGTCCAAATGAATTTCCACATGCGCCGAAGACGCTCAAACCGCCTACGTCTGGTGTCAGAACGAAAGTACAAATCCGCAGTCCACAATCGCAGAAAATATTCACAGACAAATATTCCCAGGATGCATTTATCCGCGCCAGACATCACAACCTGGCACCACATTGGGATATCTACTGCCGAGGCTTGAACAAAAGACAAAAACACACTACAGAGAATCAGCGCCGCAATAAACCGATAAAACCACAAGCTGAGCTTTGACTTGCTGCGATAGGGAGATATCACGACAAATACATGTCTTCGCAAGCGCTCAATCTTTGCACTAATCTTACTAGATGACATAGATGACATGTGCTCAACCGATATTACCTATTCTAATCGCCAACGGCACCGCGTGCGAAATGCCTGCTCACGCACTGCCCCCTTCTTCGCTTATGCTTCAAGGGCCAAGGACTGGTACTGTTGGCTAATTTCATACAACTGATTCGTGCGACTCCACTGCGTATTATAGCAAATCTTCGTCGGGCGCGAGCAGGATGTGCAACAGTTTTCCAGTCTGCAAACCCGACCATCGGTGGCATGCGCATGGTCGTCTGCCAAACAAGCAGGAAGTCCTGTCACGCTTACTAACCGCTTGTCCAGACCGCGTATTCTTATCAATTGTAGCCTCTGACGAATACACACAAAATCACTCCGTTCATGACAAACAGCATGGAGACGCAAAAACCAAGGACACAGACGAACCCGCACCAGCGCACAGAAGAACTACCATTGTCCAGCATCCGCTCGGCATGGCGAAGCGACTCAATGGTTTCCGTGAGCGCTATCATCGTCTTTGCATGTCCATCGTCACGATACAACTTGATTGCCTCGCCCTGCTTCTTCACCGCTTCCGATATGGACGCGATGTCCTTGCCTACGTCCTTCCATTTTTCGCCTACGCTCTCAAGCCAAACCTTTGAAAACAGTTCACCAATCCCGCAGACCGTCTCAGAAACGCCGCTCAGCTTTGCGCTGATGTCGTCCATGGCATCAGTCAAGCCGAACAAGCTGTCAGCCGATTGACCATAAGTCACGCGCACCGACTCAAGCGCCTTCCCGGCGGCAGACAGATTTTCCGCAATCTGCTCTGACTCATATCGAACGGTTTTATAAGCCGTCAGCGTCAGATAAACAGTTCCGACCAGCAGCAACGCGCCAATGCAAATCTGCAGCGCGGCAAAAGATCTTGCAAGCGCACGTTTCAAATCCGTCCCTACTGTCTTCATTTCTTCGCACCTTTCAAGACTTTGACGAGTGACTTCTGCAAAATCTCAGCATTATCTGCCGATATCTCATTTTCAATTAGGCCATTGCTTCGATTGCAGATTTCACATAGCTTTTCATGCACAATTGACTTCTCTTTTGATGAAGCAAGCGAATCTGATAATGATTTAGCACTCTTGACCTCATCCTCCGCCGTTGCCATCTCGATACTGCAGATGCTATTCGTGGCCGCGGTGATTTCCGCCACATTTTTGCACTCAATCACTTCGGCCTTCTTGTTCCAGCCCCACAAACGCCCTTTCGTGAGGCGCTCAAGTGCAATCTGGCATGGAAAGCTGTTTGTGGCAGCAATGGCTCTTAGTCGCTCAATCTGGTTTGTGCGATGGGCGTGTATCGTGGTGATAATCTGAAGCTCACGGCCAAGACGCTTATTCTCCGTCTGATGTCCCGCAAGCAGTCTCTCACAGCAAGACTTCCGTTCCCTCCAAATGCGCCGCCAGCATTTCGCATATCCCCTCTGGTCTTTTCGTCGTGCTTCGTCCGTCCATTCCCAAGGCAATATCTCGTTGCCCTGCTCCTTGAGCCATGCGTATATCTCCGGCTCAGACTTCGCCTCGTCATCAGACCACTTCGCGACCGGTGTCGTGAGCAGCTTCATACACCGCGCCATTTGAGCTTCTTCAAAGAACTGCGAGATCGTCCGCCGCGGTTTTTCTTCTGGTGGCCAGAAATGAATAACCACCCGATAAACAAGCGGAACCGCCATCATCAGCAAAAACGCAACGCCAAGAACCCGCAACAATTCTTTCGTCTCTTTATTCATACATACAGCTTCCTGTTCATAACTCAACAGCATCTATTGGCAATTTCATTAGTGGCATTCAAATACATCATACAGAGGATCTCCTTTTTAGATCATAATAGAGGACATTTTTAGATTCCAAAATTTTTTCAAATTCGTTAGGTCCAAATTCAGTCAAGTATCGAGCTTCGGCATCTGAGATCGGCAACACATATAAAAATGCGATCGTATTCCCATCAATAGAAATACTTGGCAGACCATTTTCCCACAGGAACGGGTCGCATAAATAAACATGCTTCATTTCTGATCCATCTAGACTTATGACATTAGATATAACTGTTTCTGGCTTATATTCACACGTAGGATCACCCATTCGTGAAACCAACGACACAAGAATAGACGACATTAAGTCCTCATAAGCACTATCGACAGCAGAAATCAATTCAACCCTAAGTTTTCTTTCTATGAAAAATGAGGATTGCATTTGCCGCAAGAAGCCTCCGATGGATCCTAGATATGTCACCCCATCTGAATGAGATGTTTTCAAAACTTGAATCCTCCCCTCGGAATCAGGGGTCGCCTCCATGATCGTATCAATTCCTGCGAACGCTTTACTTAAGTACTTCCGAATTGTCTTCTCCGGCTTGCGAAAGAATTCAAACATCTTATCCTCCTATCATTTTGCTTTAAGACTCCGTTCATTGCCACGCCCGTAGCGAAGACGAAATCAACTGAGAGAAATCATCATAGGTGGGCGACGTGGCCTCACTTGCACCTTTAAAGTTTGCGGTGTGATCCTCCATCGTGTGCGACCGATTTGACGAAGGCAATTCAGGGCGATAATGATCGGGGTCATTTTGGCTGTCCAAGAAATCCTTACGGCTAAATCCCATTCTCCGTTCAGCATCAGCACTCGCCTTACGGAACTCCCATCCGTCACGATGTCCCATGTCCCAAGGATCATTCTTGGACATATACCTGCCGGTTTTAGGATCTCGAACTCTACCATGCGAATCCTTGGCACTATCCCAAGCTGCGTCACGCACCCCCTTCCGATACCCACCAGGGCGAGCATAAGATGTATTAGACTTTTCAAAATGCTGCGTGGCCTTTGCCACCAGGAAACCGCCAGCGCCAGCGATTCCACCAAGTATTCCACCGCGGAAAGCACCTTGTTGCCCCGCCAGTAATGCCGCGTCAAAGCTCCCTGTATCTACATACGCATCAACAGCAAAACGGGCACCACCAAACAAAGCACCTGTAGTTCCTGCAGATCCGACACTTCTGAAAAATTGCGTCAAAGCATTACCGGAATTTCCTAACATTCCAAGAGAACCGGCACAAGCGCCAGCCGCAGCACCCCACAAAGCTCCTTTCACCCCTGCCGAGAAGGCTGCCCCCCAATCCCCGGTTCTGTACAACGAAATTCCACCTTCGCAGATAAATCCCCCGACGGCGCCTGCGGCCGCACCCGCCAAAATTGGGTTGACGGGAAGCAATGCCGCAGCAACTGCGCCCGAAGCCGCACCCGCCAAAATACTTATGCCGAACTCAACCCAATCAAAATCAGTTCCATTGATCCAACAGTTTATCGCGTACATCCCGCCGCCCAAAACGGCACCGATTCCAGCACCGATTAAAATATGTGCAGGAAAACGTCCGTCGGGATCGTGCCACTCTAGAGGATTGTTATAAGCGTACGCATACATGTTCGCGCCGCTCAAATCCCCTAACGGGTCAGGCGAAATGAACTTATCAGATCCAACAATGCGATAACGATTAATCTGATAATACATATCCGTCTCTTGATCTACCATCTGTCCCGCGAATGAAATGGGAGACGGATTGTTGGCGACTTTATAAACTTCGAATTCTCGTACATCAATTCTATCTGAATTCCCCTCTTCGTCCGCATCCCAAACAATCACGACACGGTTGCCCCGCAAATCACCGAGGGGAATAGCGTACGGAGTCTCAATATCTGCTGTTTTCTTAAAGTCAAGAACCTTACCATCCCGCACAACAGCGGCAAGATGTTTCGTATTCCCCTTGACCCATGCGTCGAGCATTCCGCTTTCAGGAGATATTTCCTGCCTCGGCAAGACATAAACCAGAAAGTTATTCGGGAATTTATTTTCTGTCCAAATCTTCAGCAACGACAACTTGTCATCCCCATCAAGAGACAATTCAAGAAATTGAAGGCCAGACGAATGCGTCAACCAACTTCCAACGACGGCATCGTCAAAAGATTTGTTATAGGCATATTTACCGCTAATGTCTGAAGCGGATGATCGAACGCCAAGGATGTCAGCCTTTATCACGCATTCACCGAATCCGACATAGTTGGCCGACGACGTAACAACGGACCGTCCATTCTCGTATTTGGAGGAGAACACAACGTTCATCCCCTTGTCCTGCTGAAAATAGTGACGAGTAAAAACGGTACTCTCAAGATTCCCTATTCCAGCATTAGGGACCACCGCCATGAGCAATTCTTTTGTACCTGGCTTCCATAGATATTGCTCTCTCAACAAGACTCTGCCGCCGGACTCGTAAAACACCAGCGAGGGATTATTTTGATCGTAGAGGGTATATGTTCGGGCTTCGGTACTTCTCTCAAAATCATGCACGATCTTGCGGAGGCGTTGATTGTCACTCCCGTACGAATATCGCAGCTCCGCCAGTTTCATTCCTTCCGTCACGCCGCTTCCAGCATCCCGAGCGAAACCCTCCATCATCCCCAGACGACCCAAAGGATCATACGACAGTTTCCATTTCACACGCCTTTTCACAACCCCGTTCCAATATGTGCCATTATATTCCGTCAAGCACCCCAACGCATCGTAAACCTTCGACTCCACGTCAACAGTTGCTTCATCGTCATTCAGCACACCCTTGGATGTTTCGCGATTGGACGCCAGATCCATCACGCTAAGGTCCTGCAAATCACCGTCATTTAAGAGCACCGGCACGGCCGATGAGACAAAAGACGGACAATGCCGCGAAGAGAAGTCCCCGGGCTTGACGCATACTGCATCACCTGAGTATCTGGCCCAAATATTTCCCACTTCATCATACGCCATACGACTTGCGCGGACAGCCCCCAAAAATGATGACACAGGTCCGAACATTTTACGGGACCTCTGCTTCCAATCAATCGCACATGCATCTTCGGAGTTCTGCGCCACCAATCGACGATAGGAATCAAACTGGGAATAGGTTGAAAACTGTCTTTTACGCCTTCCGTTTTCAGTGTCCATTTCGCTGGACACATACTCCGCTTGCCCTTGCGGCCCATACCCATAGTCAAATCTCCCAAGCGTCCGCCGGTAGTTGACATTGTCTTCATAGAAGACCTGTGAAATTGGCTCTAAGAACTCGTTAAACTTCGTCTCGGCACAAAGCGCGGCCTCGTTAATTCTTCGAGAGATGGCCATCCCACCACAATAGGCCCATGACGCAAATTGGGAGCCCTCCCCATCAAGCTTGACATCAACGATTCGCCCATCTCCGTCCAATCCATACACTTCCTTCTGCCAGAATTTCGAGCTACCAAGATCTATGCCACCCCAACAATATGAAATCCAGCGTCCATCATCAGCGCAATCAACCGACCGCACGGGGAATGCCTGACCATTGAATGAAACAGATTCTGACCGCAACATTCCAAGCGAGTCATAATTCTTCACCGTAGTAATGGCATTACCCCACACATCATAATCTGTGGACTTCGTGCGATTGCCGAACAAGTCATATTCGCATTCACGAAGGGCCTTACCATCAGCGGTGTTTTTCACCAACAAGCACTGCCCGAGAATGGAATACTCGAAAGACAAATCCTTCAAAACGTCAGCCGGCTCGGACTTTTTGTACCATTTCATTCGCATTGGAAGCACTTTTGCCCCAAAGAACTTTTCAACGCACAAACCATCTGGTTGCACGATTTTAAACTCACGTCCCAGTGCGTCGTATTCGTATTGGGTGATCTGCGGAACCTCATACCTTTGGGGATGAATCCCATCGTTGTCCTGGACAAATGCCAATGCCTTGTTCCCAACTTCTTTGCGAACCAGCCGTGCCGCGAAGTCAAATTGATACGATGTGACCGAGACCTCCTCGCCATACTTCGTCGAGAGCGGTATTGTTTCCTCTTTTACAGTCTTGCCCAACGTGTTGTACACTTTACATTTTTTCGCAAGTCCGATCGAAACGGTTTGTGTCAGTTGTCCGATTTCGTCATAATTGAATTCTGTCGCTCGTTCGGGCACCATCTTCACCCCGTTGACAACCGGCTCAGTTTTTATCTTGCGTCCATAGGAGTCGAACGAAGTGTAGTTCCCAAGAGTTTTCCATTCTCCTGTTTTTCCGTCCCTCAACACACGCATTTTCAAGAACGGAACGCCATTCGCCCAAAATGTCATGTCTTTATCGCCATTCGGGGACATAGTAGCGACTTGTCTTCCCAGACCATCATAAAGATAGCTAGTCCAAGAGTTCTCATGTGTCCCACGCCGGGAGCTAACGTTTCCGATCGCATCATATTTATATTTCTCCGTCGTCTCAACAGTCGCCTTGCCGGCATGATACCGCCACGTCCGAACAGTATCCAAAACTCCGTCTTTATTATAAACAAGTTCTTCGCGCGACAATTCCTTACCGTCCTTTGAACAGAACTCAGCGAGTTTTTGTCCCGCAGCATTGTTAACAACCCGTTTCACCACTCCGACCGGCGAAGTCTCAGCATAGACATCTCCATAACCGTCCAACGTATACAAGGTGACTCCGCCGAACTGATCTTTCACTGATTTCAAGACGCCGTTCGGGTGATATCTAAAGCCAGTCCGCAGGACGACCCGCTCACCATTCTCGGACTGCAAATATTGAGCGGAAAGCAAACCCGTTTTCGGATCCCGTTCATCTACCCGAATAACGCCATCAGACGACTTGATCGAAATGACCTTCCCCGAAGGGTAGCGATGATACTCTATCGGTCGCATCGTTTCTCCACTAGCGAATGGCTCATCTGTCATACGATGCGCAATCAACGCACCAAAATCGTCATACTTAAAAGTCTCAGCGTAGAATCTCCCAGAGAACCAGCGACTTCCCATTCCTCGGAAATCCCCCCCGGGGGCGAACTGATGCAGAACTCGCTCCGGTCTTCCATAAGAATTGTATTCCGTAAGAACAACCGCCCCGCCTGACGAGAATGACGCCAGCGTATCACCGTTCACATTGAACAAAAACATTTCATCAGACAGATCCGACTTGCGTCGAATAGTTTTCCCAAACTTATCGTATGAATATCGTTCAACCAACATCTCCGCCCCCAAAACCGCCATCGGCAGACGGACATCTCCGCCGACTTGTCTGACAGCTGTCTGTATCAAATCACGGTCGTTTGAAATGGTTTTCTTCGCCAGATACCCCGAACCGTTCACGCTCCCCTCGACAAATCCATACATCGGCCATTCTGTCGTACTGGCATATTCGTAAATGATCGCGGTTCCATTGGCATCAAGCGTGACGGCGGGCTCTCCATATTCATTCGCCCAAAACCGCGTGGCAACTCCGGCTGACACTTGACGGGACATTGTCGTATCGCGCCCGTCATATTCGGATATGATCTTTTTCACATTCTCACGCCGACCATCCTTTATTTGATACGTAACTTCCGAGGTCGTGAGCGCCAAGTCCGGGTGGTATTTGTATTCGGTTCCCTTTTCCGAGAAATCAGCCGGCATGTCCGCAGCCGGATAATATCTGATTGCAAGAATGTTCCCCCTTTGCGACGGGTTCCGATTCCGCAAATCATACTCATTGCACGTGATTTTCCCAGAGGGAGAAACAACCTTTGAAGGCAACAATGCATCATTAAACTCATAAGCCGTAACGGCATCCAGGTCTGGGCAAGAAACTTTAGACGGTAGATGACGATCCCGAGAGCCACTGAACACATATTCCGTACACGGCAACGGGAACGGTTGCTTCACGACGGTCTTCTGTTGCTCGTAGGCGAACTGCCAGCAATTACGCCTCTCATTTGAAGCGATTCCACACTCTGTAACGCGCCCTGACGAATCGTAGACGACAAACAACTTGCCCGGCATTCCCTTCGTAACTTTTTCAGTCAGGAAACCATCTTCGGCATATTCGTACCGCATTCCCTGTTCATAAACATTGCTGAGATCCTTGCGTTCGGGGCTCTCGACCGACACAAGACACCCCTTCTCCGAATACGCATAGCAAACATAGTCGACGGGCGTTCTGACAGCCTGGAGACGACCGTCTGAATTGTAATAAAAGTCGATTCTTTTTCCAAAGGGATCCATGACATAATCTATCCGATTAGATCCAGGCAAATATTCAATCACGACCTTGTTCTTACCCCAAGCACCATGCCGGGAAGCAATCTCAACTAATCGCCACCGATTCGAAGTTCCCTCACTGAAATTCCACCGGATCTTGTTTGCATTATATACAGACCATGTACCATTTGCGCTTTCATGTAACTCGAAAAACTCAGACGCCGGCGGAACCCAGTTGGCCCCCTCTTTTCGGAAATGCACCTCACGGTCGGGGAGATGCAAGACAACCTCGTTCGCGTTTGGACGTGTGATGAACATGTCGTAACTATGGCGCCATCCCATACCGATTCCATGATCACTCTTTTCAAAAGAGGAATAACGCCGTGAAAAGGAAAAACCGATGCCGCCGCGACTCGACATGCATAAATCATTGTCTTCAATTATAAACTCACCGTTTGCCGGAAGAACAGCTCCGCCCGGGCCGGCCTTGTAGTCAAACGCCGACCGTGGTGGCTGAGGCTTCTTTCCAAACCGTTCACACTCAATCCATTTCAATGCCCCATTGTTCTTTTTCAGTTCGAGCGAAGGATTGTCAGGCTCCACCATGAGTCGAGCCGCATGTTTAAATTCCTCCTCTCGCCGAGCAGTCACAGTGTCATTCGTGACCACAATCGCCGACAACCCCGCAGCTTTTATCGTTTGCGCCGTCTCACGATAGGCATCAAGCAACTCTCGCCAGTCGTTCCCCTCAGCAAGAGCGAAACCACCTGACAACACTCCAAACAGGATAAGACATATTCTTGACTGTATTTTCATCTCAGTCCTCCACGCAGAAAAACTCACTTGGGATTGACACCTTCAATTCTTCCTTTATTCCAGGAGATTTAATTGCCAACGCCACATCAAGGCATTTTTTGACGAACAAATCAAATCGTGCGGCCGGAAGCGTCTGCGGACATCCCTCAAATATCAAATAGACCGTAATTCGGGGATCTCTTCCTCTTGCCAGAGGATCCGGACATTCTTTGTCCGGCGCGACAAACTTCGCGACATAGCAATTGAAATGCCACATAAAAAACAAGGGCTGTACAAGATTTGAAAGGAGCCCATCCTTATAATACGAAGCCCCCCCCGGTTCCACCCTGAACCTCTGCTGAAGAGCTTCAAATTCGTCGTCCGCAGCGTTCTTGGACTTCGAATGAATCCATTCCTTTAACCACGAATGAAATGGGGCGGCCTCTTCGTAGCCGTTCCCCCAATTCCGCTTGATGTAAATGTAGCAGCAATTCATCTTCATGGCATGTACGGGATTCCTTGAATGGACAATTGAAGCGTCCCTGTATATACTGTTGGGTCTTTTAACCACATCTTTTCAGTCACTTCGAAAGAGAGCGGGGGCCTACAATTACCGGACGTTGCCCCTTTCTTCAAAATATCCCAAAACGACAATGTCTTAGAAACCTCTCGATATGCGGCGGTGTTTTCATACTTAACATTAAAACACAATCCGCTAAAACCTACTGTTACGACCCCGAAATTATGATGGTCATGTACTTTAAACAATTCACAGACAGGTCTGTCCGCAACGCGAATTTCTACTGTTTTCCATGAACCTGTAAAGTCAACGGATTCCACAGCAAGTGTCACCTGTATTCCGTTCTCTATCTTTGAAATATAACTTGAACAATTACCTACGAAAGACCATTGACATCCGTATGGTTCTCCCCTTTGAGGTGCTTTCCCTTGTGGCGTCTCCCCCGTTTCCCATTCAAGGCATGTCTCAACAGCCTTCTTGAACACGACAAACGTTTGATGACTAGGGTTCTCAAAGAATGAATTCTTCGCCGTTAAAACCTTCATTCGCAACTCTATGTCTCTATTAAATCTAGTTTCCGTCTCTTTCTTCCTCTCCAAATACTTTCCGAAGCGCTTCTCATCAAAATTAGCCAATGCATCACGCAACTTCTTCTCCGTCTTCTCGCAAGGGTCCTTTTTGTATTCCTCCTCCCTATCTTGAATAGTCTTCCAGCTTCCATCTCCTAAGGCTTTTTCGATATAGTCAAATTGTTCTTGCAATTTCTGGTCTGCTCCCTGGTATTTCTTTTTCAAGTGAGTAATCTGTTTAAACTCGCCCAATTTATTTTTAAGCAAAGTAATCTGTGCAGTAAATTCATCAAACGTATTTTTATCCGCATCTTCCGCCGGCTTATTCGTTATAACCTTCTCAAGTTCGCCATTGTACTCATCAAACTTAATCTCCTCTTCAATCCGCTTAGCATCTCTTTCCCAAGCCCCAATCTTACCTTTGGCGAAATCATTCGAGCGAACATCGGAATTCTTTCCCAGAAATCCTCTGATCTTCTGCAATTTCCGTCCCAAGTCCTGGTCATCTTTTATTTCCGCATGTAACTTCTGGTCATCTTTATAAAACAAATCCTTCCGTTGTGTGTCGGAGAATCGGCTATTCAAATCCGCCAATCTCTGTTTATAAACAGTATGAGGATTTGACCCCTCCACAAATTTGGGAATATATTCTCCCAACAGATCTAATTCTTTCTTCCACACCTCAAGTTTCACCTTCTCTGTGGCACCATACAGGGGGTACTCATTGTCCATTTCACTCAGCTTCTTATCCAGATAATGAGAAATGACTTCCTCATTTTCTTCCTGGGCGTTCTTCACTTTTGAATAATATCCACCGACTAATGGATCTTGATTGGCTTCCGATGGATAAGTGGAATAGAAATTCTTGATCTCGCTCAATCTGTCGCAAACGACACGAACATCATTTGTCGGCGATTTACTAACAATTTCATTGGCACGAGAGGCCAATCCATATAACTGCGCAAATCTCCGATATTGTTCTTCGTAGCCTTTATGTTCCGCTTCAAGGCGAAGCCGAATCACATTGTTTGAACCCAATCCCTTGTAAGATTCTTCCGATATTTTCTTGCAAGCATCCGCCCATTGGAAACGAGCAAAGAAATTTGTTTCGGGTGGACATTGAACTGTGTCTATCTGGTTTGTGTAGTCAGACCAAAACGCACGCTCTGCTTCATCTTTCCTCTGCTTCAACTGATCGAACACCTGCTTTGCGTGTTTGGATGTATAGTCGGCACCATGATATGTTAATTCAAAAACATCGATTGCATTGAGAAGTTGGCAACGCTGAACTGCATTCGTGGACGGCAATGCGTGAAATGCATTCTCCAATTTCTGATCGCGTTCAATAGACTGCTTTCTGTCACCCAATTCCTGTTTCCTCTGCCCGAGTAATGTATAGTACGAACTATTAGGCAACACCTCGCCCATCAATGTTGAGTAAACCGTTTCAAGTTTACCCGCATTCAGTTTTTGCACATCCAAAGGATCATCTTCTTTAATGGCGTAACGCCACTCATTTGTGCTCTGATAATTCTGCCAGTATTTCAAGGCTTCTTCTTCGAGATTCGTAACTGTTGTGTTCTGTTCAGCAGTCAAAATCTCTTTGTACTCATTCTTAAAATTGTCCAATGCCCTTAACCTGCCATTATATGAAGATGCCTCTATCCTATGCAATTGCATCTCGCAACCGTTCATTTTTTTGGCGGCGTCAAGCATTCCCTTAAGTTGGCTGATAGACTTTTCAGCGTCCCGAAACTCATCGCTCCCAATCACATATTCATTATACGCAATTTGATAAGCGGCAATCTGGTTTTTGATTCGTTTAATCTTCTCTGCTGTCGGTTGGTCATCCTTCACATAATTGTTCGTCACATTATGAAAGCATTCACTCTGGATACGAGACAGTTCATTAGAATATTCACATCGAAACGGAGCCATAAAGTTTTCACATCGAGAATACATCGCATAGTCCTGAAGAAATGCATGTATACGTCTAACCTTGCCAGTAACAATATTTCTATTGTCTTCACGCAGTGCCGCCATTGCCTCATAACACGGCTTGTCGTTATTGAGATTGGCAATCAAGTCTTCAGATTTTTGCTTTTCATCATCGTACTTGCCCCGGTAGGTAGATTTCGCACTAATCTTATTCAAAAGATTCGTCACACATTCAATCCGAGCCTTTGCTCGGGCAATACGATTCTCATAATCTTCACTATCAGGTTTGTCGGCATGACCCACCAAATAATTATCCGCTATCCCAGTCAGCCTCATCTCAAGATTCGTTACATTGGCATAGATGCCGTCACGCTTACCTTTGAGATCATCTTTAACGTGCTGATATTTTTGAAGAAATTTTTCCGCTTCCCTGCAGAAATCTTGTTCTTTGGCAGCAAGAACTTTTTGTAAATCCAGAAAGAAATCTTTATCATTCTCCACGTAACGCTTGCGTTTAATTTCCTCATCAATAATCAGGGCAAGTCTTTCATCTACAAGTAGGCTGTCCGTATTTCTTTCAGCAAGCTTTCCATCTTGCGCAATTCGCGTCGCTGAACCGAATATATCGTTTGTCGCATTTCGATAAAGGGCAATCCGAGCATCAAACAAATACAAACGTTTTGTCACGTCCATAGCGTCTCCGCCATCGCTCAATTTCTGACCGCCACACTCCTCACGCACAGTCGCAAACACTCGCCCATTACGGTCATCTTCAAGAGCCTCATACCGTTTTTTGAGTGACTCAAGTTTAGGCGTGCAGAAAAACACCAGTTTTCCTAATTTCCTTGGCCGACTTTCACTCAACTTTTTAATGTCACCCTTGCCAACGATAAACCGCGCATCACCTTTACACGATTGTTCAGCTGACGCTAGGTTTCTGTCATAATCCCGAAGGGTACTCCACGCATTCAGCGAACACATTGTGGACATCGCACAGAAAGCAGCGAAGGAGGAGATCAAGATAAAAGCGCCGAAACGCGCAGCGCACCGAACAAGATTTTTTACACAATATTTGCGATCTTCTTCTTTGTTTGCACCGAGCCCCCGCACATGAAACCATGAGAACGGCCATATCAGAGTCTTTGCCGCGGTTGTTGCCTTATCAAAGCGTTCACGAAGAAGCTTATAACGCCCTTCTTCGGCCATTTCGGAAACCTTGATCAGCATGGGCAGCACATTCTGCGGCTCGCTTTTACCGTCCCAGGTTTGTCTTAGATCCTCAATGTTTTCAGTGTCAGGCGAAAGACCGGTCGCCTTATTTCCGCCAAAAGCCGACACTGGTTGATAAAAATAACACCGCCCGCGTTCCCGCGTCAGCATATTGTGGAACCCTGCGAATTCCGGCCTCCCAAGCAAATCCTCAACCGACCTATTTTCAAGCATGTCTGACTTGTTGATCGCAAGACACACTGGGATATAAGGATTCCGCTCTTCAATTGTTTGAAGCAAGGACTCTAGTCTGGCCTTAAATGTCGGCAATAGTTTTTTGTATTCTGGTTTCTCGCTGTCAGCAGGCAACAAAACAATCAACGCATCAGCGGACAGTATCTCCTTAAATATCCTTTTTGCCTTCTTCGTCTCTCCGCCGTAGGACATATCTTCCTGCGTGGGTTTACCCGACTGTCCAGATATTTTCAGCTTGGCCAACACGCCATTCAAAATCCCGGAGTTTTCATCCTCAAAGAACTTCTGGAAGAACTCACCTGGATAATCAATGAATGAAACCACCCATCTTTTATTTCCGCCGCCAGTGATTTTATATCTGAACTGGCAGATGTCATCCCAACTGGTGGCGGAAAGCTTACCATGACCATCCTTGTAATCATTATAGATGGCAAGTTTTCTTTGGTTGTCCCCCAATGTGCTAATGCCTGCCTCCTTCGTCCCGCTAATCGCAATCAGCGACGACAACAACGAAGTTTTACCAAAACTTCTGCCACCAAGAACACAGATCTTAAGCGAAGCAACTTTTTTCATTTTGACTCTCTATAACTTGCTTTTATGCGTTCGAAGACTTACCAGGCATCGGGCAACTGCACAGATGGCACCCAGTCCTGCCTTTGCCGCAGCGTCGACTTTCGCCACGGATGTCGCGACCGTCTTTTCGACGGCATCGGCCTTCGCGCCCGCCGCTTCCGCATACAGGCACAAGCAACAGGCAGCTATGCCCGAGGTTATGAAATGCACAAGATTACTTTTCATCCGACCACACGTCCTTTTCTCGTCTCCCTCGAGCTTGCGCCCCATTTTGTAATCGGCGGGGGCGGAAAACGAAAACCTCCTCCGATGCATCGCAAGAGAGACTCTCGCTCCTCAGGCTTTCCTGCGACGCTTCCCACTTCCGCGTTCCAGGTTACTTTTTTCACCCTTCCCGTGCGGGAAATCTGATTTGCCGACGAGAAGGATTGCTCCCCGACTGCGCCAATATTATAGCAAAAAACAGGCATGCGGACGCAATTTCCGCGGACGGATTTCCGCCCGCAGGCCTGCCCGGGCTCGCTTAAGCCGGAAGCTCCTTGTGCGCATACTAATAAGCGTACTAATATACGAGCGAGCGCGGCGAATCTGCCATTGCAAACGAGAATGACATATTTTGTAAAATCAAAATCGTCATATTACAACTGATATACTGCGCCATAGTAAATCAGCCAACATTTTTGGCGTTGGCACGGCGTTTGCTAAATTGGGCGCGACGCTGCGATGGTCGCGGCGCAAGAAAGGAAAGATGAAACTGATCATAGCCTACATTCAGCCCGAGAGACTGAATGCCGTCAAGCAGGCGTTGTTCGCCCGCGAGATATACAAGATGTCCGTCACAAACGCACTTGGATGCGGAAAGCAGGGCGGATACCTACACTTGTACAGAGGCGCCGTCGAGGAAGTCACGCTCCACAAGAAGATGCGCCTTGCAATCGCGGTGAACGACCACTTCATCGACAAGACGATCGAGGCGATCATTGAAGGCGCACGCACGGGAGACATCGGCGACGGAAAGATCTTCGTCCTTCCGATGGACGAGTGCGTGAGAATAAGAACCGGCGAGCGCGGCCCGTCGGCAATAGGATGACAATAATTTTAGACAGGATTCAGAGGAATGTTTAGTTGGAGTTTTGAGTTGGAGTTGGAGAGTGGAATTGAGAAAATCCCTTTCTACAACTACGACTACTCACTCTCTCATCTTAATCCTGTTAATCATGTAAATCCTGTCAAAAAGAAAGAACAAAAACATGGAACCTGAAATAACAACTGCAGCAGTCCAAACCAACCTGAACGTAGTCTGGACCCTCATCGCCGGCATACTCGTCTTTACGATGCAGGCGGGCTTCGCGCTCGTCGAGACCGG
>ODAI010048449.1_pt1 | contig 18465 bp, 17 predicted proteins | sample 1539321 | NCBI WGS metagenome assembly ODAI01 (sample SAMN02144231, study PRJEB22623) | gut metagenome | biome: sheep rumen | host: Ovis aries | place: New Zealand | reverse complement strand
TGTATGTAAAGGCACTTTGTAAAGAAACAAACGGGTGACCGTCGGCTCTGCCGACCGGGCGCTGTCGTACAAGCGCTGTTATATGCCGCACTCCGGGATACTATGTGAAGTCTCCCACAAAACAACCTCGAGGTGCCTGCGGGTGCAACCCGGTCGCTGTCGGCTGTGCCGACCTACATTTTTACGGCGCCGGCTGCGATGCCGCTGTAAATGTATTTCTGGAGGGCGATGAATACGATAAGGATGGGTATCATGCCGATGATGATAGCTGCGGAAACGATCTCAAAGGGCGTGGACATGGAGCCGTAGAACTTGTACAGAGCTATGGTGAAGGTCTGCACATCCCTGTTGAGATAGAGGTTGGGGATGTAGAAATCGTTGTAGAGGGCAATGCCCTGGATGATGAGAAGGGTCGTGCACCCGGGCTTCATAAGGGGAAAGACGATGTTCCAGAAGGTGTAGGGGAAGGTAGCACCGTCTATCCATGCAGCCTCATCTATCTCACGGGTAACATTGTCGAGGAGGTTCAGCATTATATAAATGCCGACTATTCCTACTCCCGAATAAAGGATGACAACGCTCCACATGGTGTTTACCAGCTTGACAGCGTGCATCATGCGGAAAATGAGGGTCTGTGTGGCAACGACGGGTATGAACATGGTAAGGGTAAAGGCTGTCCGTACCACCTTTTTCAGCTTGAAATCAAAGCGGTGGAGAACATAGGAGACCATGCAGGTGAAAAGGATCTGTATGGTCAGGGATATGGCAAGGATAATTGCTGTTATAAGGAACGCCTTCAGCAGATGGCCCTTCTCGATGGCATATCCGAAATTATAGAAATTGAGCCAGTTTGAAGGAGGAGTAAGAACGGATGTTTCCTGCATTTCCCTGCCGCTCTTGAATGCCATGAAGACAAGAGGGACAAGGGGGACAAGTACAAAGACCGATGCCAGGACAAGGAACACATACCTTACTATTTTGTATAAAGTGCTTTCGTAGATCATATGTGCGCCTCCCTCAATCGTCCTTGACAAGCAGTCGCTGGGCGGTGATAACTATCATAACGATGACGAATACCAGCACGGAAAGTGCTGCCGCAAAGCCGACCCTGTTGTCGTACATACTCTGCTGGATCTGGATAACGGGGGTAAGAGTTCCGTTGGAGCCGTTGAGCATGATGTAGGGTATCTCGAATACCTGAATGGAACCGGAGATACTGAGGATGATGTTTATAAAGAGAACCCTCTTTATAAAAGGTATGGAAATGTAGCGTATCTCCTGCATCTTGGTGCAGCCGTCGATAACAGCGGCTTCATACAGCTCGGTGGGGATATTTTGGAGAGCTCCGAAGAACATGATGAAGTTCATTCCGTAGTAGCGCCAGATACTGATGGATGCGATGGAGGGATTCACTATCTTCAGATCCTGGAGCCATTTGTGCTGGAGACCGTTCAGGTGCAGCATCTCAAGAATGGCATTGAGTGAACCGCTGTTCTGGAAGAAGATTATGAAAATAGTGGATACGATAACTCCGTTGAGGAGATAGGGGAGGATAAGTATACCCTTGAAAACGTTCAGCCCTCTGAACTTACCGTTTATCACCACCGCCAGGAAAAAGGCGAATACCAGCTGTGGTATGGCGGCAAGAAGGTACCAGAGGCAGTTTTTGAACATAGAGATGTACTCTGTGTTGGTGAAAAGTCGCTTGTAGTTGCGGATGCCTACAAAGTTCATGTCTCCGAAGCCTTTCCAGTCCGTGAAGCTGACAATAAGGTTTCCTATGATGGGAACATAGGAGAAAATGATCAGATGCAGGACGGGCAGGATAAGGAAGGAAGCTATGAAGATAAGCTTGGTTCTGTCTTTCTCTTTCATAATTTATCCTTTTGGTAGTTAAAATTAACGGTTTATCGGGTGCAGTAAACGGGGTAAGAACCTGTTCTTACCCCGAAGAGCGTACTGCTTAGATCTTATCTGTTGTGCAGTTCCCGGTCACGGAAACATCACTGCCATGAAACGCCAAGGTCTTCTCTTGCCTCAACATAAGCCTTGTTCTGCTTTTCTACCTGTGCATCGTAAGCTGACCAGTCGGGCTCCTTGGTAACATCAAGTGCGTCGAAGAGGTTGCCGGCATACTTCACATCTGCAAGGAGGTTAGCCTCGGTGAGGACCTTCTCGTTGTTGATGGAGTTGTCGTCGGTAGCGTAGGTGTAAAGTACCTTGCAGGTACCTGCCTCAACTGCCTTGTCGATGATGTCATACAGAGGAGGAACTATAGGATCAACACCCTTCTTGTTTGCGATGTAGCCGCTGTCTGCCAGATACTGTGCATCCTCGGACATATACTCTATGAAGAGCCTTGCAGCGTCAACATTGTCGCAGCCCTTGGAAATGGAGTAGCCGTCCGCAGCAGAAGCCATTACATACTGACCCTTGCCGAAATCGGGTGCGGGAGCGAACTTGATAACGGAAGGATCTGTTCCTTCGGGGCAGCGGCCCTGGATCTGGGGAACTACCCATGCGCCGAAGAGCATCATGCCTGCCTTGCCGTTGCCCACAACGTCCATGGCAACACCGAAGTCGGTGTAGGTATCAGCCTCAAAGAAGCCTCTGGACTTCCAGTCGGTGTACATCCTTATGGTCTTGCCCATGGGGTGAGACTCACTGAAAGGCTCATCGGACTTGAGCATGGAAGGATAAGCATCATTGGAGCCTGCAACATAGTTTGCAAAATCGTTGATGGTGGACAGAGGCCAGTTCTCAACTCTGTGCATTGCGATGGGGTCTATGCCTGCATCACGGAGAGCCTGGCAGAGGTTCTCAAACTCAGCCTGAGTAGTGGGGATGCTGTCGTAGCCCACCTTCTTGATGGTCTCTTCGTTGTAAACAACAGCGTTGTTGTAGGTCTTTGCGGGCATGAGGGAGTAAACATTGGTACCGTCGTTCACCATGGTGGTGGCATAGTCGCCGTAAAGCTCCTTAGCCTCGTCAAGAGTGCAGTAAGGGATAGCATACTGCTGCCATTCCTCAATGCTCCAGTTGGGAGATGTATAGATGTCGATGCCGGGGTCGTTGGTCTGGAGAAGAGGTCTGATATCGTCCTCGGTGGAATTTATCTGAAGATCAACATGGATGCCGTACTCTTCCTCAAATCTCTCGGCAACGTGCTTCATGTAAGCATAGGATTCATCACGGTAGGTGTTGCCGTTCTCATCTTTCTTCTCCTCACCCAGAACTCTGTTGCCGCCGTGGGTGTAGAGGGTGATGGAAGTGCCCTTGAGAGCCGCAGCGTCGATATCGGCTATACGCTTGAATCCGCTGCTGCTCGCAGCGGGAGCCGCTGCATCGCTGCCTGCGTTCGCATTGCTGTCAGCCGCACCTGCGTTGCCGCTGTCAGATGAGCCTGCGGGTGCTGTGCCGCCGCAAGCGGTGAAGAGTGATGCTGCCAGCACCACACCGCACACCGTGCTGAAAATTCTCTTGTTCATAGTCTTTTCCTCCTGCATGGTAACTTCTCTGTTTACCTTTTTCGTATCCGGGATACGAAGCATTTACTTTTGGGCGGTTTTAGCCGACCCCTGCACTTAATATTATCTTACATACAAGGGTAAAAATCAAGAAAATTTCTATTATGTAACATATTTTCTACTATTTGTATATGCTTATGTGATATATTTTGTGCAATATGTACAACGCTGAACCATTCAGATTAACAATAAATCATAATTTAATCTGATTATCCGATTAACTCATAAGGTTAATATTAGGTTGTGAACCTGCTTTCAGGTATACTTTCGGCCACAGCGATGTTTTGCATTCCGGAAAACCCTGAGAAAACACTGCAGGAGAAGTCATATGAGTGCCCGACTGCACTGCCGTGCCGACTTTCAAAAAAGTCCTTGATTTTTTGCAAAACATATGGTACAATTAAATTTGGACTTTTTATGGAAATGCCCGGAAGGGTAATGCAAATATTTGAAACGGAGTGTTGAAAACAAATGCTGATCTTGGTAGTAAACGCAGGAAGCTCTTCTCTTAAGTACCAGCTTCTTGACATGAAGGACGAAAGCGTGCTTGCAAAGGGAAACTGCGACAGAATAGGTATAGACGGCCATATTTCCCACAAGGCAAAGGGCGTCAGCATAGAGGAGGATGTCTCCTTCCCCACACATACAGAGGCTTTCGAGAAGCTGGTAAAGGTGCTGACCGAGGGAGAGGGCGCTGTTATCTCCTCCATGGATGAGATAGGCGCCATAGGAAACCGCATAGTGCAGGGCGGAGACGTGTTCTCCGAGACCGTTATCGTTACGGATGAGGTAATAGACAAGATAGACGAGCTTTCAGCCATCGCTCCCGTACACAACCACGGTGCCGCACTTGCTCTGCGTGCCTGCAAGAAGGTGCTGCCGGGCGTGCCCATGACAGTCGTGTTTGATACTGCATTCCACCGCACCATGCCCGAAAAGGCATATATGTTCGCCCTCCCCTATGAGGATTATGAGGAGCTGCACGTCCGCAAGTACGGCTTCCACGGCACCTCTCACCGCTTTGTGTCCGCCGCTGTGGCAAAGGCGATGGGAAGAGATCTGAAGGATCTCAAGATAGTCACCTGTCACATGGGCAACGGTTCCTCCATTTCCGCAATAGAGTACGGAAAGGTCATAGATACCACCATGGGCTTTACTCCCCTTGACGGTCTTCTCATGGGCACACGCTGCGGTGCGGTAGACCCCTCCGCCATCACCTATGTTATGGAGAAGAGAGGTCTTTCCCCCAGAGAGATGTCCGAGTACATCAACAAGAAGTCCGGTCTGCTGGGTATTTCCGGCGTTTCCTCCGACAACCGTGATGTATCTGCCGCAGCCGCTGAAGGCAACCATCGTGCGGCTCTCGCAAACGAAATGCTCAAATACCAGACCAAGAAGTATATAGGTGCTTTCATGGCTGCCATGAACGGTGCCGATGCCATCGTATTCACCGGCGGTATCGGTGAGAACGACGCTCCCACAAGAAAGGGCGCCTGCGAAAACATGGAGAATCTCGGCATAATCATTGATGACGAGGCAAACAAGGAAAGAGGAAAGCTGAAGAAGATCTCCGCTCCCGAGAGCAAGGTACAGGTATGGGTAGTACCCACCAACGAGGAGCTTCTCATCGCAAGAGATACACTGGAGCTTGTGAACAAGGGCTGATACAGACAGCCGTTTATGCAAAGAAGAATTTAGAAAGGCAAAGCAAATGTTAGGCAAGAAAAAAGAACTCGTTCCCATAACCGTTCTTACGGGTTATCTCGGAGCGGGAAAGACCACTCTCATCAACCATGTCCTCAGCAATCAGGAGGGCTACAAATGCGCCGTTATCGTAAACGATATAGGCGAGGTGAACATAGATGCGAGCCTCATACAGAAGGGCGGTTCCGTCACACAGGAGGACGAGAACCTTGTTCCCCTCTCGAACGGCTGTATCTGCTGCACACTGAAAATGGATCTGATAAACCAGATCCACGACCTTGTGAAAACAGGCAAATTTGACTATATCCTCATAGAGGCCAGCGGTATATGCGAACCCATGCCCATTGCCCAGTCCATTTCCGTACTTGAAGGCAAGTCCGGAGACAGCCGCTATCCCGCAGAGTGCCGTCTTGACAACGTGGTGACCGTAGTCGATGCGCTGCGCATGGCAACTGAATTCGGCTGCGGCGATGCGCTCCTCAAGGAGGGCATAGATGAAGAGGACATAGAGAACCTTCTTATACAGCAGATAGAATTCTGCACTACCATCATACTCAACAAGGTGGACAAGGTGGATGAGGAGCAGCTTGGCAGAGTAAAGGCGATGATAAGAGCTCTCCAGCCCACCGCAAGGATAATTGAGGCATCCTACGGAAAGGTATCTGTCTCCGATATCCTCAACACCGGTGTATACGACTTTGAAAAGGCTGTAACTTCCGCAGGCTGGGCTCAGACCTATGAGGCTCAGATAAGCGAAGACGATGAGGATGAAGATGAGCACGATCATCATCATGACGATGATGATGACGACGAGCACGATCATGAACACCATCACCATGATGACGACGATGATGACGAGCATGAGGAACACGGCCACGGGCATCACCATCATCACCACCATCACGGCGAGGGAGAGGCTGAGGAATACGGCATAGGCACCTTTGTTTACCACCGCCGCCGCCCCTTCAACAAGGACAAGCTCCAGGCGTGGGTCGGAAACTGGCCCAAGTCCGTTATACGCTGCAAGGGTATGCTCTGGTTCTCCGACAGCAGGGATGACGCTTATGTTTTCGAGCAGGCAGGAGTGCAGATAACCGCCACCATGTCAGGCAAGTGGTTCGCAGCCGCTCCCAAGCGTGAGCGTGAAAGACTTCTCAAGCAGTATCCGGACATTGCCGCCACATGGGATGAGGAATACGGCGACAGAGAGATAAAGCTGGTATTCATCGGCAAGGATATGGACAAAAAGGAGATCTTCAGGACTCTTGATGAGTGCCTTGACGACTGATGAGGAACATACGGGCTGTCTGCGCCTTTGCGGGCACCGCCTACCACGGCTTCCAGAGGCAGAATAATTCCGTTGCTGTACAGAACGTGATAGAGGACTGCCTCTCCCGCCTGACGGGACAAAAGACTGTCATAAACGGCTGCTCACGGACGGATACGGGAGTTCATGCAAATGAATACTGCTTTTCCTTTGTGACACAGTCCCATATACCATGCAGGAATATCGTAAGCGGCATGAACTGCTTCCTCCCCCGTGACATAGCCCTGTACAGTGCCGAAGAGGCACCGGAGGACTTTCACGCCCGCTACTCCTGCAAGGGGAAGGAATACATCTATCTGATAGAGAATGTTCCCGTTCTGAGCCCCTTCAAGGCGGACAGAGCCTTCCACTATCCCTATCCGTTCGATGAAAAAAGGGCGGATGAGGAGATCAGGGCTCTGCTCGGGAGGCATGATTTCACATCCTTCTGCGGGGCTCTGGGCGTAAAGGACAATATGGAGCGCCTCATAGACGGAGCAGAGGTCACAAGGGCGGGCGGCACCGTTACGGTCCGCATATCGGGGGACGGCTTCCTCTACAACATGGTGCGCATAATCTGCGGTACCCTCATTTACATAAACGAGGGGCGGATAAGCAGCATGAGAGAAGTGCTCGAAGCCCGTGACCGCAGCAGGGCGGGGATAACCGCTCCGCCGCAGGGACTGTATCTCGATCGTGTGTTTTATTGACACCGTTTATGCGGTCCCTTACATCTTACTTCTAACAGGAGAACACTATGGCAATGTCAAGGGGGCTCGATGCCCTTTTAGGCGACAACGGCACCGGCGATGAGGTGACTACCCTGCGTATAACGCAGATAGAACCCAGCCGTGAACAGCCGAGAAAATCATTTGACGAGAACAAGCTTGGTGAGCTGGCAGAATCCATAAGGGAGCACGGGCTTATACAGCCTATCATCGTCCGCACCAGTGCAGACGGTCTCACCTACAGGATAATCGCCGGTGAAAGGCGTTTCAGAGCCTGCCGCATGGCGGGGCTCAGGGAAGTGCCCGTTATCGTGCGTGACGCAGACGACGAGGAGATAAAAAAGATAGCCCTCATCGAAAACGTCCAGCGTGAGGATCTTGACCCTGTGGAGGAGGCTCTTGCCATAAAGGCGCTGCTTGAAGGCTGTGATCTTACCCAGGAAGCGCTGGCAAAGACCATCGGCAAATCCCGCTCCTACATCGCCAACAGCGTAAGGCTGCTGGGGCTCCCGGAAAAGGTGCTTGAAAAGCTGGCACAGGGAGAGATAACCATAGGCCACGCAAAGGCTCTCCTTTCTCTGGAAAACGGAGAAAACGCAGTGCCTGCCATGGAGGAGATCATCAAGAGGGGGCTCAATGTCCGCCAGACGGAAAAAATGGTGGAACTGCTGAACTCCGGCAATGAGGATGATCCACGAAAGGAAAAGCCCGTATCCCGCCCCCATTACTATGAGGAAACGGAGCTGGCTCTCAAAAATGCGCTGGGGCGCAGCGTGAAGATAAAGAGCAGCGGTCAGAAGGGGATCATCAGCTTTGAGTTTTACGGCGAGGAGGATCTGACAGCCATTGCAAACAAGCTTGCAGATGCACTTTCCGAGGGTCAGTCAGTATAAGGACATCATGCTGAACAGGGCAAATGATGCCCTTATCGGGCATGATACAAAAGTCCTCGTCAGATTCACCTAATAACCGTAAAAATACACAAAAATTTTTTGTTAAATTTGTAAATAATATTTCTACATATTTTGTCTGTAATTCTTGAAATTATGATTTAAATATGGTAGAATTATAGAGTGACATAAAGTCCCCGGAGAGGGGAGTTATGGTGCACCGCAGTAACGGTGCAAATTCCATGCAAGGAGGTTCTGTTTTTATGAACAGAAGAAAAGGGCTTGTACACCGCATAGCCGTTGCGTCTATGGCAATATCGCTGGCTCTTTCCGCCACAGGCTGCCAGTTCGGACCACCGGCTCAGCAGGGCGGTAAGATAGCAGTTATAGCGCAGGCACAGGGCGTTCAGTTCTGGGATCTTTTAAAAGAGGGCGCACAGGATGCGGGTTCGGAGATCGGTTATGAGATAGATTATTCCTGTGCACAGGCAGCGTCCGACTGGGCAGGTCAGAAGGAGCTTATACAGAAGGCTCTGGATGAGCATGTGGACGGGATAGTTCTTGCCCCCAACAGCCCCACGGAGCTTTCCGACGTGCTCCAGGCTGCTGACAATGCGGATATCCCCGTTATCGTAGTTTCATCCAATGTAAATTATCCCGGTGTTCAGAGCTATATCGGTTCCGATAACACCAATGCGGGAATGATCGCAGGAAGAGAAGCCGTTGCGGAGCTGGGTGCCAGCGGAAATGTGGGCATCATCGGACACTCCAACACCGCTTCCAACGCCCTGAGCCGTATAGAGGGCTTTGAGTCCGCACTTTCTCAGCTCAACGGTCCTTCCACCTTCTCCACCGATGCCGACGGAAATGTTGTTACCGTCACAAAGTACAACGTAGTGAAGAAGGATTTCTCAAACGGTCAGAGAGACGGCACAAAGGATACAGCCATCAACATGATCCAGAGCAACCCCGAGATAAACCTCATCTTCGCCACAAACGAGAACTCCACCCTCGGTGTGTGTGATGCCATCGTAGAGCTGGGCAAGATAGGCGAGATAAAGGTAATCGGATTCAATGCTTCTGATGACGAGCTGACCTACATCAAGAACGGCACGCTGTCTGCAACAGTAGTTCAGTCTCCTTACAACATGGGTTACCTTGGTGTAAGATATATCGACTCCTTCAGAAGCGGCGAAAGTCTCGCAAAAACTTATGATACCGGTGCTATGATCGTCAACAGCAGCAACATCAACGACGAGATCATCCAGCTCTGGGTAAGCCCGCAGCAGAACTGATTAAGGAGGTCATACAATGGCAAAGAACAAGAAGGAAGCCGCACCCTCCTCATCGGGAAGCGAAGGAAGGGCATACCTTGTAGCAGGTATCATCCTGGCGGTATTCGGTGCGATCATCCTGCTGCTCAATCTTCAGACAGCAGCAAGTACCCAGCGTTATCAGAGAGCCAGCTCCATGTCCATGGATCTGCTCACAAGTATGAACGATGACCTTAGAAAGGTAAACGAGAACGTACTTGAGATCGTTGGCGGAGTAGGAACTACCACCACCAACACCAATGAGATCACCCTTTACTTTGACTCCATAGAGGACAGGGAAAAGGATTTTGAAAGTCTTGAGTTCCATTCCGATGAGGAAATGCGACGCTACACCCACGCAAAGACCTTTATATCCGCTTACCGTACAAAGCTCCAGCAGTTCCAGCTCCTGCTGGGTCAGGGTCAGCTTGATGCCACAACCATGAGAGCTTTGTATACTCAGGAAGTATCGCCTATCGCCTTCACATCCTCCGAGATGCTTGAAGCTGCCATCTCCCTGAACACCATAAATCAGCAGAACCTTTCCAGAAGAGTTATACAGCTCTCCGTTATCACCAACGCCATCATCGTTGGTCTGGTAATCCTTGGTGAGATCGCCATCATCATCTTCTCAAGAGTTGCAAAGAGAAGGAGAGAGGAACTGGAGAAGAAGACCAAGCAGGCAGAGGCTGCCGCATCCAAGTTCAAGCACTCACAGCAGAAGGTTTCCGAGATCGCCTTCACCAACATCCTTACCAACATGAAGAACCGTTATGCTCTTGATAACGATATCGGCGAAAGGCTCGATACCGATACCTTCAACATTGCGGTATTCGATATGGATAACTTCAAGATCATCAACGATACCTACGGCTATGACTTCGGTGATGAGTACCTTGCACAGATCGCAGAAAGGCTCAAGCAGGAGTACACCCAGTACGCTGAAATCTACAACATCCAGGGCAACTGCTTCGCATTCGTATTCAACAAGGATGTATCCGACGTACAGGCTACAAGACTTGCACAGAACATCCTTATGTCCATGTCCGATGTTTACACCGTAGCAAACCTTGCTATACAGCTCACCTGCTCCGGCTGCATCTACCACTACATCGCAGGAGACTGCCAGAACCTTTCCGGCCTCCTGGTCAAGATGGACAATGTTATCAGAAACGCAAAGAGAAGCGGCGGCAACGCTGTGTTCACCGTGGATTCCATCTGAGCAGAAGCAAAAAGATCACCGCCCCTCGAAAGAGGGGCGGTTTGTTATCTGTCCGGACAAAGCGTGGATCATTCTGTTCCTTCCTCGATGTATAGAAGCCTCAGATCCTCTATATCCAGGCATTTGCGGCTCGTTTCTTGTCTGTACATCGGTCAGAGATCGGTATTAGTTCATTCTCCCTGCGGGACATCCTTGTTGAGGCTCTTGTTGCGATAGTTCAGGTTCGTGCGCAGCGTGTATCCCTCCGCTTCCCAGAACGCATTTGCTATTTCGTTGTCCTTGAAAACAAGTCCGAATATCTTGTTGATGCCCTCCTTTTGCAGGGCTTTTTCTGCTTCACGGACAAGCCTGTGAGCTATGCCCATGCGGCGATAGTCCGGATGGACACACATATGGTGTATGACACCCCTTCTGCCGTCGTGACCCGTAAGTATGACACCGACTGTTTTGCTGTCCTCCGTATATGCAAGGAAGCAGGTGTAATACTAATTCTTCCTCGATGTATAGACAAACTCCAAGCCTCAGATCCCTTATATTCAAGCATTTGCGGCTTGTTTCTTGTCTATACATCGGTCAGAAATTAGTATAAGGATTACGCTTCAGATACCGCTCTATCCCCTTTCTGCTGTCATCTGCGGGGTTCAGCGCCCTTTTTGACTGCTCACTGCTTGTCCAGAGTTCGTACAGACTGTCATAATCATCTGCTGTGACATTTCTGATATTGATATCCATACCCTGCTCATCTCCTTATAGTCATTTCAGGAGCCGAAAAGACATATCCGCAGCAGACATATATCTGCTGCGGATGACTTATCTTGCCATAATGTCCGTCGGCTTTGCCTTGGACTGTCGATCTGCCTTAGTTGCTGTCGGCCTGCCGACCAAAGAAACCGATCGTATTTTCAAGTATCTTTCGGCGCAAAAGCTCCTTGTTTATGCACTTTACCTCTGCTATCTTATCCACCACATACTTTATGTTTTCCGGGAGATTGGGGTTTTTCAGCCCCTTTCCCCTTGGCAGCAGGTAGGGCGCATCGGTCTCCGCCATAAGCCTGTCGGGGGGGATGATCTTCAAAGCCTTCAGCAGATCACCGTTTCGCCTGTCATCGCAGACCCAACCCGTGATGCCTATCATGCACCCCAGCTTCAGGTACATCTCCGCAGTGGCCTCGTCTCCCGTAAAGCAGTGGACCACCGACCTTTTTGCAAGCTCCGGAGCAGAGGACAGGATCATGTAGAAATCCACGGCGGCGCTCCTTTCGTGGAGGAAAAGCGGCTTCCCCGTTATCTGAGCCAGCTCCAGATGCTTTTCAAACACCCTTTTCTGTACATCTGCGGGAGAGAACATCCTGTCGAAATCAAGACCGCACTCCCCGACTGCCACCGCTCCAGGCATGACCAACAGCTTTTCAAGCTGCCCCATAGTACGCTCATCCACAGATCTGGCATCATGGGGATGTATGCCTGCCGTAAAGCAGGCTCCCTTGTGGCTTTGGGCAAAAGCAGCTGCCTTGGTGCTGCTTTTGAGGGAACTGCCGGTTATTATGAAATCCACGCCCTCATTCAGCGCATTTTCTGCGATCTTCTCCTCACTGCCCTCAAACTGGGAGCAGAAAAGGTTCAGACCTATGTCTATATATCTGATGTTATCTTTCATTATCCTCTCCTTTTCGGGAGAAAGACGGCTGCTTATTTTTTCCCCGCAAGGGATGCCCTGATAAAGTCAGCAAAGAGCTTATGAGGCTTGTTGGGGCGGGATTTGAATTCGGGGTGGAACTGAACGCCCACGAACCAGGGATGAACGCTTCTGGGGAGCTCGACAATCTCTACCAGTCTTTCATCGGGAGATATGCCCGCTATTACCAGACCGCCCTCCAGCATCTGTGTCCTGAATGCGTTGTTGTATTCCCAGCGGTGCCTGTGGCGCTCGTAGATAAGCTCGTCGCCGTAGACCTCACGGCAGATGGTGCCCTCTGCCAGCTTGCAGGGATAGAGCCCCAGTCTCATGGTGCCGCCCTTTTCGGTGATGTGCTTCTGATCTTCCATTATGTCTATGACGGGATAAGGAGTCTCACCAAATTCCGTGGAATTGGCTCCCTCAAGGTTCAGCACATTCCTTGCATACTCTATGACGGACATCTGCATACCGAGACAGATGCCGAAGAGGGGGATCTTGTTCTCCCTTGCATAGCGTATGGATTCTATCATGCCCTCTATGCCTCTGTCGCCGAATCCTCCGGGTACTATGATGCCGTCACAGTTTTTGAGCATTTTTGCCGCATTCTTGCGGGTTATCTCCTCGGAGTTTATCCACTCTATATCAACCTCGGCATCGTTCACTATCCCGCCGTGGCGCAGCGCCTCGGCTACGGAAAGATAGGCGTCATGGAGCATGACATACTTGCCCACAAGGCCGATGGTGACACGCTTGGAGGCGCTGCACTGACGGCGCACCATTTCCTTCCATTCCTCTAAGTCCGGTTCTCTGTCCTCCAGACCCAGGTGATGGCACACAGCCTTGGCAAGGCCTTCGTTTTCCAGCCACAGAGGAACCTCATAGAGGGAGGGTGCTGTCAGGTTCTGTATAACATCCTCGCTGCGGATGTTGCAGAAAAGCGCTATCTTCTTCCGCATATCCTCCGGGATCTCCTTCTCGCTGCGGCACACGATTATATTGGGCTGTATGCCTATGGAGAGAAGTTCCTTCGTGGAATGCTGTGTGGGCTTGGATTTAAGCTCCTCGGAGCCTGTGATGTAGGGTACCAGTGTCACATGGATGTAGATGACATTCTGCCTGCCTACCTCTGTTCCCACCTGCCTGATGGCTTCAAGGAAGGGGGTGGACTCTATGTCACCTACCGTACCGCCGATCTCGGTGATGACGATATCGGTGTTGGTCTCCTTTGCCACACGATAGACCTTGTCCTTTATCTCATTTGTGATATGGGGGATGACCTGCACCGTACCGCCCAGATAATCTCCCCTGCGCTCCTTGTTGAGCACCGTCCAGTACACCTTTCCCGTTGTGACATTGGAGTTTACCGAAAGGTTCTCGTCTACAAAGCGCTCATAGTGACCCAGATCCAGATCCGTTTCCGCACCGTCGTCGGTGACGAACACCTCACCGTGCTGATAGGGTGACATGGTGCCGGGGTCAACATTTATATATGGGTCGAATTTTTGCAGGGTGACACGGTAGCCTCTCTGCTTTAAGAGCCTACCAAGGGATGCGGCTGTTATGCCCTTGCCCAGACCGGAAACAACTCCGCCGGTCACGAAAATATATTTACAGTCCATAGCTTTCCTCACTTGACAGGTACTATCTTATCCTTGCCGCCCATGTACATTCTCAGGGGCTGGGGGATATTAACGGAGCCGTCTTCATTAAGATTGTTTTCAAGCAGCGCTATAAGCATTCTCGGAGGCGCCGCCACGGTGTTGTTGAGGGTGTGGGCAAAATACTTCTTCTTGTCTGCCTTTACCCTTATGCCCAGTCTGCGTGCCTGTGCATCTCCCAGATTGGAGCAGCTCCCCACCTCGAAATACTTCTTCTGACGGGGGCTCCATGCCTCTACATCAATGGACTTCACCTTCAGATCGGCAAGGTCTCCGGAGCAGCATTCTATGGTGCGCACCGGCACATCCATGGAGCGGAAGAGCTCAACGGTGTAGCGCCACATCCTGTCGAACCACTGCATACTCTCCTCGGGCTTGGAGATGACTATCATTTCCTGCTTTTCAAACTGGTGGATACGGTAAACTCCTCTTTCCTCCAGACCATGTGCTCCCTTTTCCTTTCTGAAGCAGGGGGAATAGGAGGTAAGTGTCTGGGGCAGAGTTTCTTCGGGCAGTATGGAGTCTATGAACTTGCCTATCATGGAGTGCTCGGAAGTACCGATAAGGTAGAGATCCTCCCCCTCTATCTTGTACATCATGGCATCCATTTCCGCAAAGCTCATAACGCCCGTTACCACTCCCGAACGGATCATAAAGGGAGGGATGCAGTAGGTGAAGCCCTTGTCGATCATGAAATCCCTTGCATAGGCAGTAACTGCGGAATGGAGCCTTGCCACATCGCCCAGAAGGTAGTAAAAGCCGTTGCCTGCCACCTTTCTTGCGCTGTCAAGGTCAATGCCTCCCAGTCTTTCCATTATGTCCGTATGATAGGGCACCTCAAAATCGGGTACTGCGGGCTCGCCGAAGCGTTCCAGCTCCACATTTTCCGTGTCATCCTTTCCCACGGGAACAGAAGGGTCGATAATGTTGGGTATCACCATCATTATCTTCTTCACCTTTTCCTGGAGCTCGGGCTCCAGAGCCTCCAGCTCAGCCAGTCTTGCGGAGAACTCCGCCACCTGAGCCTTTACCTTTTCTGCCTCTTCCTTCTCGCCCTTTGCCATAAGGCTTCCTATCTGCTTTGAAAGGGCGTTGCGCTTTGAACGCAGATCGTCGGCTTCGGTCTGTGTGGCTCTTGCCTGCCTGTCAAGCTCTATGACCTCATCCACGAGGGGGAGCTTTTCATCCTGAAACTTCTTTCTGATGTTTTCCTTTACTGTCTCCGGGTTTTCACGGAGAAACCTTATATCCAGCATATCCCAGTCTCCTTTTTGCTGCCATTGTATGGCAATACCTCATTATATTTTACACCATAACACCTCATTTGTCAATGATTTTTTTGTCGGTGTGTACTTGTGGAAAGTTGTATAATAAAATGACAAAAAAAGACCCAAAGAAAAGAACTTCGTGGTATAATGTTAAGTGACCAAACCAACATTAAAGGAGTTCTTTTCAATGAGTCACCTAGATTATACTACAAAAAGCAGAAAAGGTCAACACCTGAAATATGAAGAAAGACTAAAACTTGAAGCGCTGCTCAAGGCGAATCTTTCATATGATGAGATCGGAGCGCTTCTCGGTGGGAGAAGCGGGCGAACGATAAGGCGAGAGGTCAAGAGAGGAACGGTCACACTTCTCAACAGCGACCTCACTACAAGAGAAGAATACAGCGCTGATGTAGCTCAGAAGCTGCACGATGAGCTCGGCAGCCACAAGGGGCCTAAGCTCAAAATAGGCAATAATTTTGCGCTTGTTGAGCATATTGAGAAGAAAATAGGCAGTGAAAAATATTCACCGTATTCTGCGCTCGAAGATGCAAAGCAAAATGGCATAGAGGTCAACATCTGTCTTAAAACGCTGTATAACTACATAGATGACGGCTTGTTTTTGAATATCACGAATAAAGATCTGCCTGTAAAGAAAAAAGGAAAAAAGCGAAATTATGATCATGTCAGAAGGGCTCAAACACACAACGGAACGAGCATAAGCGAACGCCCGAAAGAAATCGAAAGCCGTGCAGATTTCGGGCATTGGGAGCTTGATACCGTAGTTGGCGGCAAGGGTACCCTTGCCGTACTGTTGGTGATGACTGAGCGTTCTTTAAACCTTGAAATTGTCCGAAAGATAGAGAGCAAAAGTCAGGAATGTGTTGTGAAGGAACTTGACAAGCTGGAAAGAAAGCTGGGGAGCGGCAGATTCAAACAGATCTTCAAGACCATAACCTGTGATAACGGCTGTGAAAACCTTGACCAAGAAAGAATGGAGCGCTCTTCGATAACTAAAGGTCAGCGAACAAAGGTATACTATGCTCACCCTTACAGTTCCTGGGAAAGGGGTTCAAATGAATGTGCAAACAAGCTGATAAGGCGTTTCATACCGAAGGGGGCTGACATTGCAAAATACAGCAAGAAATTTATTCGTTATATTGAACACTGGATAAACAATTACCCAAGAAAAATGTTTGGTGGCTTTTCATCATTCCAATTAGCCAACGCTGTTGGGGTTTATTTCTAAATATTTGGTGACATTTTATATTGCAAAGTACATCTTTTAAGGCAGTCAATAGGATCGGCGGAGGATGCTGCGACCAAACGTTCTACTGTTTGTTTGAACTTAGCCTTATCCTCTGCATTCATCTCAAGCAGTTCCCGCAGTTCTTCGAGTACGGTCTCATAAAGTGCGTCATAACGGATATAATGGCTGCTGCAAACATCCTTGCCCTTCTTCTTGTATGTATTGCAGACATAAAAAATGTTTTTCACATCTGTCATATCTTTCATACCGAAGTTGGACATACCCATTACTTTACCACAGCACTCGCACTTCAAGATCTTCGTGAAGATATTCACAAATCCTGTAGTAGTCGTTCTTCTCCTGCCGTCCATTTTACTATGTGCGGCATCCCATAGATCCCTGTCTATAAGTGGCTCATGGTGGTTATCTTTTTTGATCCACTTATCTTCCGATACCTTCACAACATATTTGTCGAAAGGGCTGGGCTTTCTGCGTTTACCGCTGATAAATGTACCGAGATAGACCTCGTTGTTGAGAATGACTCTTATTGTGTCATGATGCCAGTCATACTCATCTTTTGGAGCCTTATCCTTATCTACATAAGGTCTGTGCGCTCTCTTTGCCTGAAGAGCCGCAGGAGTCATCTGCTTTCTGCTTGAAAGCAGCTTGGCTATACTGTTATAGCCATAACCCTTGTAGGCATACAGTTCAAAGATCTCTGCCACAACCGGAGCAGTTTCGGGATCGACTATCAGAACATGTTTATCCGCAGGTGACTTTATATAACCGTAAGGTGCCTGAGAACCGATAAACTCGCCTCTTTCAGCTTTGCTCCTAAGAGCGACTCTTACCTTTTTGGCTGTGTCCAGCGGATAGATCTCATTAATGACATTGGAGAACACCATCTTGAGATCCGTGAAAAATTCTTCATCGTCACTGTCAAGATTCTCGCTCACGAATATCATGCGTATCTTGAGTTTGGCTACCAGATTAAAGCAATTGTTTCTCACTTCACCCTGATTTCTTCCGAACCTTGAAAGGTCCTTTACTACTATAATGTCGATAAGACCACTCTTCGCATCCTCATACATTCTTTGAAATGCAGGTCTGTCAAAGTTGGTACCCGTATATCCGTCATCGCAGTAGAAATCATGTATCGAGTAGCCGGATTTCACACAGTAATCCCTGAGCATCTCTTTCTGAGTTATGATAGAAACGCTCGTCCCATCATTAGCATCATCCTGAGATAATCTGCAATAGCAAGCTGCATTGTACAATTTTCCGCTCATATTCAAGTCCTTTCCGGATCTGAACACAGGCAAGAGTACAAACTCACAACTAGCTTTTTTATTATACCTCGAACAAGGGTATATGTCAAGCGTTGTGATGAATCTTGTTTAACTTGTCCAAATATGACCTATCAATACTGGACATATTAACGATTCTGTCGGCTACATACGCAGCATACAGCTCATATGCCTTTATGTTCAGATCCTTGTTTTCTTTGTGTTCATTAGAGAACACTCTTTCTACGATAAGTTTTGTCTTATCGGTGCTCTGCTTTTTCATAGGTCACACTTCCTTTCATTTCAGTATTATATTACAGATTTATTGACATCGCAGTAGAAGTGCAGATTACAGTTCCTCGACATTTGTGGTCATCGCCTGTCGGTCGGTATTCTCCGGTATCTCTCGTCTGCACTGTGTCATAGAAGCTATATCACTCCTCGTATCTCCTCCGAACATATAACATTTTCCGTCTGTCTGGTTGCTAACATTCGGCTCTATATGTCTCATATGTCCGTTGTGTCATACAGGTTTTCTGTTTGTACCTATTATACATCACAGTAAACTATATTGCAAATTCCATGTTGTACTTCAAAAGCAGTCATTTTTATGCAATGTGCCAAAATGCGTTAAAATAG
>ODAI010960925.1_pt1 | contig 18466 bp, 13 predicted proteins | sample 1539321 | NCBI WGS metagenome assembly ODAI01 (sample SAMN02144231, study PRJEB22623) | gut metagenome | biome: sheep rumen | host: Ovis aries | place: New Zealand | reverse complement strand
TTATCATTCGATTTAACGGTCGCGAAATACGCTGCGCGTTTTCGCTCCGCGCGGTCGCACGCTTGCTACGACCGCGGGTACGACAACGAAAATAGCTACACTTCACAGATGCCCATGCGCGAGAGCGCAAACGTCAATAACTTCCTTAGTGGCAAACGGCGCGTCAGCGACGTATGGTAAGAACAATCAAATACTTCAGCGAGAACTGCTAAGTCTTAGATTGATTAGATTAAAAGCACTGGTCTTCCATGGCTGGTGCTTTTTTTTGTTTCCGAAGTATTTGATTGTTCTTTTTATCCTACAGGTCGCGTTATTGCTACGCAAAAAGCTCCCGCACATTTCTGCGCTACTGCTCGGAATGTGGGTTCGCACTATCAAATACCTTTTGCAAAAAAAAGGCTCTATTGCGCAGTTTTCTTACTTTTTCCTATTTCTTTCTTTAAAATAAGTCTTAATAGTCCAAAATGTGGTATATTTATTATTTTTCAGATATATTAAGATGTGACGAAAATAAAAAAGTTCATTTTTTAAAGGGGGAAAGAATGAAAAAAGTTTTGAAAAAAAGAACAGCCTTCCTCTCTGCGTTGATTTCTCTTCTAGTGTTAGGCTGTTCTGTTTCTGGCTCTGACGGAGATGCTTCTTCGGTTACGGCTCCGGTAAGTAATCCACAGAGCATTGTCACTGGGACAAGTTCTGTCGGCGAAGAGCAGGAGGATGGCTCTTGGTTGATTCTTGATTGGAATGCTTCCGATTATGCATTTACGGAAAGCGACTCCTCTGCTGATGTCTCTGGAACATTTGGCGATGTTGCCGTTCTTTCTGGAAAGTCAAAGAAAAATGCGGGTTATATCCAGCTTTCAAAAAACGGAAGCGAAAGTAAAGGGGTGAAATTCCTTGTCCCGCTGAATACGAGCAAAATCATCGTGACGGCAAAAGTCGGTTCTTCTGACAAAACTTCTGCAAACGCAGTGATTACTTCTTCGGAGGCTGATTGGAAAACATCTTTCTCTGTTTCTTACCGGAAAGAAGATTCTAATGGGGTGTTAAAAAATGCAGAAAAAGATTACGAATTCAATCCTTCATTCACGAAAACTACCGATGATGAAGGAAGTGAACTCAACTCAAAGACAATCATCATTTATAACTCAGATTCTGAGGCTTCTTTAAACATAATTGCGGTCAAAGTTTATGCTCCGACAGAGTGGATTAAGGAGACAACAAAGACTGTTACCTCAAAAAGCACTGACACAGGAGATAAGTATAATGACTCTGATGAAAGTTCTTCTGTGAATCTGGATGATACGAGTGCGGAAACTTCAAATGTAGCTGTTCAAATTACCGAGGCAGAAGGGTGGCTTGAAACTGCCTATATTAAATTTTCTCCGCTATCAAACGCAAAATCATACACTGTTAAGGTTGACGGCGTTAAAATTGATGATGCGCTCATCCGTACTTATCCTGAGTATATTCGGGCTGATGCAATCGGTCTGAGTGCAGGGGAGCATACGATGACCGTTTCTGCAAATCTTGAGGACGGGACTGTGAGTGCAGAGTCAAGCGCAACAATGAAAGTCCTTGCTCATGAAAGAACTGGATTTGCCTTTACTGATTCTATTGTTCCAGGAGCTTACAATAAGGATGGTAGGCTTAAAGATGGTGCAATTATCGTTTATGTTACGAATGATACTTTTGATTCTGTCGTTCTCACGGTGAATAAAAACAATAAGGGCGAGACTATCGAGCTTACAGGTGTTCAGAAAATTGTTGATACGAGCGGATATTGGAAATATGCGGAATTCAACAATAATGCGCCGCTTGTCATTCGAATTCTCGGTAAAATTGACACAAACGGCTTCCCGTCGTCAAGCTGGGGCTCATCGGAAGAAGGTTTGCAGATTAAGGGATCGGGAAAGGTTGATACTGTGCTGACACTCGAAGGTGTTGGCGATGACGCGACATTGTACGGATTCGGCGTTTTATGTCGAAATTCGCGCTATGTGGAGCTTAGGAATTTCGCCGTTATGTGCTGCAAAGATGACAGCATTTCTCTTGATACTGACAACTTGTACACATGGGTTCACAACCTTGATTTGTTTTATGGAAATGCAGGAAGCGATGGCGATCAAGCCAAAGGCGATGGAACAATTGATGTTAAGGGTGACTCAAAATACCAAACTTACAGTTATAACCATTTCTGGGATAACGGAAAATCTTCTCTTTGCGGTATGAAGGACGAGACTGGTCCGAATTACATTTCTTATCATCATAACTGGTTTGACCATTCTGATTCTCGCCATCCTCGTGTCCGTTCAATGAGCGTTCATGTTTATAACAACTACTTTGACGGAAATGCGAAGTATGGAATCGGTGCTGCAATGGACTCAAGCATTTTTGCCGAGGGGAACTTCTTCAGAAATGCTCACGATCCGATGTTGTCTTCAAAACAGGGAACTGATGCAACAGGAGACGGAACATTCTCTGGAGAAAACGGCGGAATCATTAAGGCTTACAACAATAAATTCACTGAATGCAATACGAATGGCGTAAAGTTCCAGTTTATTACTAATGAAGATACAGACGACAATGATTTTGACGCTTACATTGTTTCAAGTCGCGAGCAAACTCTTCCTTCATCCGTAAAAACCGTAAGCGGCGGAAAGTCATACGATAATTTTGATACTAGCGTAAATCTTGGCGTAACTGCGGCAGAAATTGATTCTCCTGATACGGCAAAAGCAAAAACTGTCGCTTATTCCGGCCGTCACAATCCTGATTTTAAATGGACTTTTGATAATACGAAGGCAGACGCAAGTTATGCTATCGACAAGGATTTGAAAGCTGCTGTAGTTGCGTATGAAGGAAAACTTGTTTCCGTGCAGGGAAATATTGCAAGTTCATCTTCAAGCGGGGAGGAGACGCCAGCCGTTACCTTTGAGCCTAAAACCATCATAGTAGAAAATACGGTTGATACACTCGGCCTTGTTGCCGTGAGCGTGAAAAGTGGCTCTGAGTCTGTTGCGACAGCGAGTTGTGACGAGGATTGTATTAAAATAACATCTGTCGCAAAGGGGAGCGCAACGATTACTTGTGCCGACTCTGATGGTAATGCAGCGACGCTTACGGTCACTGTTGCTGCGGACGGTTCTCTTACAAATACGATTAAAAAAGCTGTGGTAATCGATGTGTCCGCATTGACCGCAATTGAAGAGAAGACTTATAACCTTGTTTCTGGAAATCTCTTTGAAAAGCAAGAGGCTGGAATTCTTCAGACAAAATCCGGAATTATGGTGACTTGTAAAATTGACGGAAACGGTGCGAATGTAAAACAGGATTCTTCATCTGGAGCGATTTATTTCCGTACGGAAAAAAGTTATATGCTTTCGTTTGAGACTGGAAGCAATGCTGCTGCTGTTTTTACGGTCTCGAAGAACGGAAGTGAATCTGGAACGGCTCTCGTCAATAAGAGCGGTTCTGTTTCCCTTGAGATTGCGGCAGGAATGTATAAGATTGTTGGAAGTGCAAGCTCTGCCGCAAAGATTTCAAGTCTGACTTTCGTGGAAAACAATTTTATAGGTCAGACCGTAACGATTGCAAACACCGACTCTGAGCTTGGTTTGATCGCGTCAAATGTAACCAACAGTTCTAATGCAATCGCAAGTGCAGAAATCACAGATGAGGGGATTGTCATCACATCTAATGCAGCGGGTTCGGCGACAATCACCTGTACGAATGCCGAAGGCAATGCGGCGACTATTTCCGTAACGGTGAGCGGAAGCGGAAAAATTACGACTGTGGTAAGCAAATACAGCGAAGCAGAAGAAGGCGGAAATGTCGGAAGTAGTTTCTGTTCATTCACAAAAGACGGTGCAAGTGACTCTGCCTTCACTGTTGCAGGAAGTATTGCAACTGACAAAGGCTCATATACTATAGGTTCAATCCCTTACAGCGCATGTGTAAAGCTTGATTCTGGTGGAAGCGTAAGTTTCACGACTGCCAAGAAACTTACACTTACGGTTTATATGAAGGTAAAGAAGACAAGTGAGATTCAGGTTTCGATAGACGGAACAAAATATACATTGATTGGTGGTTCTACAGTTGCTTCTTCATCGAGTGCTACAACAGAGCAGTATTATTACACGACAACCATTGCTGCGGGTTCTCATACCATAGCAAAAGGAAAAGGTGAAACCTATCTCTTTGCTATTGCACTAAGCGAGTAAATCATCATCTGTTTAACCTTCCCCGCCTGCATCTTCTGTGGGCGGGGCTTTTTTTTACATTGACAAAATCTGCTTATTATTTAAAAATTGAAGAATGGAAGAAAATCGTACTGAATCAGAAAATGTCACTGCATTAAATGAAATAGAAACTCCTGCAGAAAGTAATCCCGCCGCTGAAAATGCGCCTGAAAATCAAGCCCCCAAAAAACGGAATCCCTTTGTTCGTTTTTTCTTTTCTATTGTAACGATTATTCTCACGCTGGTCGTGCTTCTTGCCGCTGCGCTTGCTTTTTCGGCTTTTGACCGCCGGTCTTCGCTTGCCTCAATTCCGCGGAATTATTCTATTTATGTACGCACTGATTCTGCCTTTGACACGGTGAATCCTTTTTTTGACTTGCAGGCGGCGGATGTTTTTCTTTCTTCTCCGGAATTTTCTTCTGTTCGTAAGACTTTCATGGATTTTCGCTCATCTCCCTTGCGTGAAAATCCCTTTTTTCAATTTGTGGCTTCCCGGCCGGTGGATTTTGCTCTGTATGGCTCAGGAACAAAAATCGGCGAGGACTCTCATTTTGTCGCGGTCGTTAATCTCGGCATGTTCTCCCTGCTTACCCGCACGGGTGCTTTTATGTATCCCAAGTTGAATCTGACTGTCGAGAATCTTTCTTATGATACGAACGAACAGACTTCTTACTTTGTCTATGAAATTCCCGCAAAACGAGACGAAAAGGGCAGGCTTCTTCAAAACTCACTAAAAATTTACTTCAAGGCGGTCAAAAATCTTGTGATTGCCTCTGATTCCTTTGAGCATTTGCTGACGGCAAGCCTGGTTGCCAATGACACGACATATACCGACGAGCAGAAAAAACTCTTCAAAGGAAACTCAAAAGGAGAACTTAGAATTGTCGCGGATGCCCATTCTCTGATGAACACTTTTACCGAAGGAAACGAAATCCTCTCGTCAATGTCGGCTATTATTTCCTCGGATTCTTTGAGCGTCATCTCTTTTTCAATTTCTGATTCAGATGTTTTCCTAAAATGCCGGCTTCCTGTTTCTTCTGCCGAGGAAGATTCCCGCTCCCTCGCTCCGATTCTCGCGAAAAAATCTACCGCACCGTCTTTCCTCACGCGCCTTTCTGACATCACCCAATATTACACGATTTTAAATGCAGGTACTCTTGAAGAACTCAAAGAAGCTGTTCTTCCCTTTATTCCCAGCGTGAAAAATCCCGAAGAATTCTGGAAAGATTGTGATGACTGGTCAAAAACTCTCCTCAATATGGATTTGAACGAATTCCTTTTCTCTTGGACAGGGAGTGAATTCGCAGTTCTTGGTATCGAAAATCAGAACGACCCGGTTTTTGCCCTTCAGGTCAGGGACGAAAAACAAAGACAGCAGGTCTTTAATAAACTAACTTCTTCTGTTTTGATTAAAGATGATAATTCCCTTATTTTGGGCGGGGTTCGTCTTCCGCGCCTGCAATTTCCTGCTTTTTTGAACTGGATGCTTTCGGTCGTCGGTATTGATTTGCCGACTCCTTATTTTATGGTTCTTGACGGAACGATTTATTTCTCCGAGAGCCCTGAATGTCTTTCAGCTGTCTACACAAACGCTCATTCAGGAAAATCTCTGGTCAAAAGCAAAAATTATCAGGCAATTTCCGAAGGGCAGAAAAACGAAGCCTCCCTTTCCCTTTTTTACAATCTGGAGCGCAGCATTCCTTTCTTCCTGCGCTCAAATGCCTCTTTCTCAAAAGTATTGCAGCTTTACACCATGGGTCGCTTTGATGCCCGCACAGAAAAAAGTGTGCTTGAGCTTTCACTCCATGCTTGTGCCCGAAAGAGCGGCAGTTTATACGCGGTTCCGGGATTCCCCATCTTGCTGGAGGGCCGACTTGACTCTGGAAACCTGCAAGTAGATTCTGGAAAAAGCCCCCAGCATGTCTATTGGGTCGAAAACGCAAACACGATTAAATCCCTCGATGTCTCAAGTATGCAAATTTCCTCAAAGGCCGATTCCGACAGCATAAGCATTGTTGCCAGCGAAAAATCAAAGAACGGTGGTTTCTTGTGGTCAGTGACATCACATGGCATGGTCTCTCTCTTAAACGCCTCTTTGGAGCCAGTGCAGAAATTCCCCATTATGCTCGGTGAGACTGTGACCTGCCGTCCCTGTGCTGTTGGCGAGAATCTCGTAGTCATTTCGGAACGGGGCTCGGTTCTTATCGTAAAGCCGGACGCCTCTCTCATCACGATTGAAATCCCCGGTCTGTCTGCAAAGTCTGAGCCAGTCGCACTTGCTGGCGGAAAGAGTTTCGCACTTTACAGCAAAGGCTTTTTAGGAAAAATCTACTATTTTGAAGGCGACAAATGTCTCAACGCGGACGCTCCCTTTGAGATTCCGGGAATTGCCCTTGGTTCTCCTGCTCTTTTGAAATCTGGCGGAAAAACCTACATCGGCTTTGTGACCCAGGCTGGCGAAATGAATGTCTGGCGCGCTGATTCAAGCGATGGCTCACAAATCGAAGGCTTCCCAAAACGAATCGGCGGAGTTTTTATGACAAATGTCGTTGCGAGCGAAAAATACTTCTATGCTCTTTCAAGCGATGCCCTTTTGTACAGGATTTCCCTTGACGGCTCTATGCTCACTGTTCAAATTCCGAATTCAAGGGCAAAAGAAGGCTATCTTTGTGTGCGCGACAGCGAGCGTAACGGAAAGATAAGCGTTTTTGTCTGCGCGGACGCGAATGTGATTTACGGATTTAACGAAAATCTGGAGCTTCTTTCGGGGTATCCGCTTACTGGCTGGGGAAAACCTGTCTTTGCAGATGTAAACGGAGACAAAATCGGCGAATGTATCGCCCTTACTATCGATAAAAAACTGGTTGCATGGAAAGTTCGGTAATTTATGATGCAGAATGAGGAGTTGGAAATGAAAAATGTGAAATTAAAAGGGGGAAGTCTCCCCCTCGCTTCAAACGCTGGCGCGTTTTACGCTACCCCCTCTGCGGACTTTCCCCCGCAACGCCCCCTCAAGGCTTTTTTCTTTGCAGGGCTTCTTCTCCTGCTTTTCGCATCCTGTGCCTCCATGCAGGATGATGTTTATATTGATGCAGTTTCTTCAAGTGCGGAAATTTCTGCCTTCGAGAGTCGCTTCGCTCTTTTTGACGCTCAGTTTTACGAGGGCACGGAATCTTCCCATGCAAAAGAATGGCAAAAATCTGGCGAAAAATTGATTTCTGACATCGAGACAAATTTAAAGGATCTTTCTCTTAAAAAAGCCATTGTCGCCCGCTTGTATGCCATTGCAGGATGCGCCGCCTTTGATCTAGGAAACAAAGGCCAGTCAAAAAAATATTATGAATCTTCTCTTCAAAGCTTTAAGGGAGACGCGCGCGCTCTGATTCTTGCGAGCAGGCTCGGCCTTGAAAAGGATTTAACCGAAAAAATGAAACTTTTCTCGGATAAATCCCTGCTTAATCTTGAACTTGCCCTTATGAATTATGCGTCCCAGAATTACGCTTCGGCCTTGGCTTCCTTTGACGAGGCTTTTCTTTCCCTTGATTCTTTTTATCGCTCGGCTTACGGCTCTCTCCGTGACACAAGCTGGAATTTAAGAAATCTTTCTGGTGACAAAGATTCTCGCTCTGCCCAGTTGCTTGCGCTTAAAAATCTCACTGTCATGCAGATGCTTTTGCTTGCCAACCAAAGCCCGGATCTTCTCTATAATTACACGGTGGGAAAGCAGGTTTCTGACAAGGAACTTTACAACAAGGTCGCGGGAGGCGGGCTTTTAAATCCTGTCTCTCAGCCCTTGGACGCCGATAATGCTGTTTCTAAAAATACAGTCGTGACCCGTCTTATTGCCGCCCGTTTTTTGTGGAATCTCTATAATCAGCGGAAGAATAGTCCCCAAAATCTCACAAAGTATTCGGATGTGTATAAAGCAAGAAGAATGAGAAGCCCTGTGGGGGATGTAAAACTTGGTTCCCCTGACTTTGACGCAGTGCTGGGCTGCGTCGAGAACGAAATCATGCACCTGGAAGACGGAATTGACTTTGGAGCCGAAAAGGAAGTGAGCGGGGCCGAATTCGATGAAAGCGTAAGAAAAATAAAGTAATTCATCATTACAAATTCTGCATTACAAAATCGCAGAAAGTACAGATGTCGCTTGTTTTCCCTTGGGGGAGTTTTCCTTTTTTTTGAAGAGTTTTAATCAGGCTTGAAAGCCCTTTCTCAAAGCAAATCGAGACCATTTTGTTTTCCCTGGATTTTTGGAGCACAGTGTCGAAAGTATCCGTGATTTTTCCGATTAAGAGTTTTGTGTTCTCGTTGGCAAAGCCGCAGCAGGGAGCGATGTCGCCTGTGGCATGAACGAAGAGAATCTGACCCATGGACTCGCAGAAGTCGTCCTCAAACCATTCCTTGTCTTTAAAAGCCCTTGCATCCGAAGATTGATAGCACTCTGTCTGGATGTAGGCCGGGAGAAAATGCTCTTCGTCTGTGAGTGTGGCTATTCCCCGTCCGGATTTTGAGAGATTTTCTACGTAATCAAGATTCAAACGGTTTGCAAGAAAGCGAAGCATTTGCGGGACATTCGGGGGCGTTACGGGGGTAGGGAGCGACGGCATAGCCGGCAAAACCTGCGAGGTAGGTTTTGAGCGAGTCTCGGAGAGGGCTGTGCCCGAACCGTCCCCCTCATTTTTCACGCTTTGGATTTCCACTGAATCTCCGCCGAAAATTTCCCAAGCACTTTGAATGAATGTGGCGGCCCGCTCTTCGCTCTGGCCGTGGAAAGTGTCGTAGCTGAGACAGATTTTGCCGTCGTAGCCTGAGTCATAGACTTTTTGCAGGCTGGAGCGCAAATCTTCCTCGCTTTTCCACCAGTCGCCGTTAGTCATGATACGGTCGAACATGAAATCATAGTCCACTGACGCTTTAATCACTTGGCAGAGAAAATCTAAGCACAAAAAAGGCTCGCCGCCAGAAAAACCGATTCGCTCAATCTGAGAATTCTCGGACTCGCGGACGCTCTGCAAAAAAGAAAGGGCTTGTTCCGCCTTGAGAGAAGAAGGAGCCCGTTTGATAAAGCAGTGGGGGCAGTGCAAGTTACAAGCCGTAGTGGTGGCAAAAATGATTTCCGTAGGATTGAACATGGAAATATTATAGTAAATTTCTCACAGAGGGCACAGAGACCACAGGGAAAAAATAATGGAAAAACTCTCTGTGAAGTCTTAAGCCTGCGCAAGATAGTTGCCTCGGAGAATCGCTGAAATTACCGTGCAATTTTTTAACGCTCCCTGTCTGTGAGGAATTTCGATTGAATTTGTATTAAAAACGGTGTAAACTAAATTCTGACTTTTATAAAAGGAGTTTTTACAGATGATTAAGACAGTAAAAGATGTTGACCTCAAAGGCAAACGCATTATCATGCGCGTTGATTTCAATGTTCCTATGAAAGACGGTGTCGTTCAGGATGACACTCGAATTATGGCAGCACTTCCTACCATTAAGTATATTCTTGAGCAGAATCCCCGTTCGCTCGTTCTTATGAGCCACTTGGGCGATCCGAAAAAGGATGTTAAAAAGGCTCAGGAAAAGGCAGAAAAAGCCGGAAAAACATGGACTTCTGAAGATGCAGAAAAATTCATCAACGGCAAAAACCGCATGAAGCCGGTCGTTGAGTATTTCGCAAAAAAACTCGGCAAAGATGTCACATTCTTGCCAGATGCTCTCGGCCAGAAGGCTGCAATCGACGCTCTCCCAGAGGGTGCTGTCGCAATGCTTGAGAATGTCCGCTTCCACAAAGAAGAGACTTCAAAAGACGCAGCTGAGCGCGACGTAATGGCAAAAGAGCTTGCTACTTACGGTGACATTTTCGTAAACGACGCATTCGGTACAGCTCACCGCGACCAGGCTTCTACAGCTTCTATCGCAAAATTCATGCCGGTTCCATCTGTTGGCGGCTTCCTTATGGAAAAAGAAGTTAAATACATCCAGCCAATGGTTGAGAACCCACCAAAACCACAGGTTGCTATCATCGGTGGTGCAAAGGTTTCTTCAAAAATTGCTGTTTTGGAGTCTCTCTTGAAAAATGCTTCTGCCCTCGTTATCGGCGGCGGTATGGCTTACACCTTCCTCAAAGCACAGGGACACAAAGTCGGTATCTCTTTGGTTGAGGATGACTTCATCGATACAGCAAAAAAATTGCTCGCTGACGCAGAAGCAAAAGGCGTTAAAATCGTTCTCCCGGTTGACCATGTTGCCGCAGACAAATTCGACGCTAACGCAACTCCAGTGGCAGTTGACGGCGTAGACATTCCTGACAATCTCATGGCTATGGATGTCGGCCCAAAGACAATTGAGCTTTACAAGGAAGTTCTTTCTACAGCCAAGTCTGTTGTATGGAACGGACCGGTGGGCGTATTTGAATTTGATGCCTTCGCAAAGGGAACTGCTACTGTGGCCCAGCTGGTTGCAGACGCTACAGGCCGAGGCGCAATGACTGTCGTTGGTGGCGGTGACTCAGTCGCAGCTGTAAATAAATTCCACCTGGCAGACAAAATGAGCCATGTTTCAACTGGCGGCGGCGCTTCCCTCGAATTCCTCGAAGGCAAAACACTCCCAGGCATTGCAATCTTGGCTACGAAATAATTCAGGAAGTTAAAACAAAAAATCCTGCTCGATTGAGCAGGATTTTTTTATGTATCGTAAGTTACAGCTTACTTGCTTGCGAATTTACAGATTGTCGTGAATTTGTCGACTTTAAGGGAGGCGCCGCCAATTAAGCCGCCGTCAATGTCTGGCTGGGCGAGCAATTCCTCTGCATTAGCATCGTTCATTGAGCCACCGTAGAGGATTTTGATTTCTTCTGCGGCTTTTGGACTGTAAAGGCGGGTGATAACTGAGCGGACAGAAGCGTGAACTGCCTGCGCTTCCTCAGGTGTTGCTGTTTTACCTGTACCGATAGCCCAGACCGGTTCGTAAGCGATTGAAATGTGAGAAAGCTGCTCCTCGCTTACATCTTTGAGACCTTCGCGAATCTGAAGCTCGCAGATTCTCTCTGTGACGCCGACGATTCGGTGAGAAGAAAGTTCTCCGATACAAAGAACTACATCAAGACCTGATTCCAAAGCAAGATGGATTTTTTTGTTGATGAGAGCATCGTTTTCGTAGAATTCGTAGCGCCGTTCTGAGTGACCGAGAATGACCGTTTCGACACCGATGTCTTTGAGCATTTCGCCAGAAACCGCTCCAGTGTGCGCTCCGTTCTTTGTGGCAGCCATGTCTTGAGCACCAAGGATAATATTTGAGCCCTTAATGACCTGATATACTGCGTCAAGGTAAACGAATGGTGGGGCTATCATGTATTTTGCATTCAATCCTTTTACGGATTCTACCAATCCTTTTGCGAGCTCAATGGCACTCGCTTTGTCCATATTCATTTTCCAGTTTCCAGCCACATATTTAGACCGCATGAATTTTCTCCTGATTTGTATTTTTATTACTCTATTATTTTAAGCCTGAATTCAATATATGTCAAAAAGAATGTAATTAATCTGCACTGATATGCCGGTAAATTCCCTATGATTACAAAAAGCACGGGTTTCTGTTATTGACTACAAGCACGGATTTCTATAAAATGTTTTCTACTATTTATAATTGTTTTCATTCTTTGGAGAAAAAAATGGATATTATTAGAGGCGTGCTCATCGTTGCATTTGTAATTCTTTGTGTTCTTCTCGTCTTGCTTATTCTTGTTCAGGATCAGGATAACAGCGGAATGGGCGGTTTGCTTGGTGGCGGAAATTCTGCCGCATTCGGTTCACATTCAGCTTCGGTTCTTACAAAAGCTACTGTCGTGTTCGTCGTCTTGTTCTTTATCGTTACTTTTGCAATCGCAAAAGCTCTTCCGTCTCAGGCTGATTCTACAGACGCTGATTTGCGTGCTGCTGCCGAGGCTGCCGGAAAGGTCGAAGAGACAAGCGCTGAAACTGTATTGCCGCAGGCTTCAGAAGGCAAATGGTGGGATGATTCTTCAAAGACAGAAGAAACTGCTCCTGCAGAAACAAGCGCTCCTGTTACAGAAGCTGCCGCACAGTAATAAAAAGTAATCGAGGGAATTTGTGGTTTTACGAGAAATTTTTCCGAAAGACACGATTGTGCTCAATCTTTCAAGCACAGAAAAAGACGAACTTTTTGAAGAACTTGTCGAAACCATTCATTCCCATCATCCGAAATTCAATAAACAAGAGGCATTGGATTGCCTTAACGAGCGTGAGTCTAAAATGACCACCGGAATCATGCATTCGGTTGCCATTCCTCACGCTCTTATTCCCTCTATGCATGGTGCTGTGGGCGCAATCGGAATCAGTCAGGAAGGAATCGATTATGATTCTCTCGACAAAGCTCCTGTTCATGTTGTTTTCATGATTATCGGCGGCGAAAATGAAACTGAGCATCATATTCAGATTTTAAAACAACTGGCAACAGTCCTCCAAATTCCCGATTTTGTAAAAAATCTTCTTTCCTTAAAATCGTCTTCAGAAATATACAATTTTATTTGCAATTCAGAGGAATCTTTGTTAAACTAGATTCACTGTTTATTTGAGGTGAATCATGTCTGAAAAAGAAGTTAATACAATCAGCCATCTTTTGGAAGTTGAGCAAAAAGCAACGGAATTGACTTCGCAGGCACAACTTGATGCCGACAAAAAAATTGCTCAGGCAAAGGCTCAGGCTGATTCCCAGTTTAAATCAGAATACGAAAAAATCGTCGCTGAGTGCGAGCAGAACTACGCTCAAAGAACGGCTTCCCTGGACGATAAAAATCAGGAAGAAATCTCTTCTTATAAAAAGCGGATTTCAGAGAGTGCGCTTGATGTCAAAGCTTTCAATTCATTCCTTGACTCGGTTCTTGCAAAATAGGTCGCGCTATGGGCAGTTTGGATACTTCGGCAGCTTCTAGTTTTGTCTATGCAAAGGCAAGTGCGCTTCTCTCAAAATCTTTCACCGGCGAACGGGCTGCAAAACTCTTTTCGGTGCAGTCTTTGCGTGAGCTTTACACACTTTTGTTTGATGATGACATTCCTCCTGTTCCGGAAGTGCTGCTCTCAAAGGAAATCGAAACTAAGGCGGCGGAAAATTTCATTTCTCTCTATAAAAATCTTCTTTCTGAATATGACAAGCCTTCGCCAATCCTTTCTGAAATTCTTTCTTTTTACGAATACGAGAATTCCGAAAGCTCAAATCCGGCTTCTGACCGGCAGCGAATAATGGCTTTGTGGAATGCGGTTTCCTCACTCAAAGGAAATGACCGCACATATCTGGCCCGGCTCTACAAAACAGAAATTTCTTTTAAAAATATCCTCTGGGTGCTTCGTCTCAAGGTTTACTATCATTTTTCAAACGAGGAGATTCTGGATCATCTTGTTTACAGCACGAGCCACAAGAATAAGGGTGATGTTCTGGTTCGTGAGGCGGTGGCAATCCTCAATAAAGACATCTCTTCTTACGATGACTGGAAAAGCTGGAAGTACGCGGAATTTTTGAATCCCCATGAAGAAGGCGTCGTCTGGGAAATCGATCCCACATGGATTGAGCGCAGCCTTAAAAATTATCTTGCGAAGTCTTACAAACGATTTTTCCATAAGGACCCTATGAGTGTGACAAGTTTGGTTTCTTGGTTTAGAATAAAGCAGTACGAGCTTGATTGCATTCGTGCGGTGGCAGAAGGGCTGCGACTTGGCGTTGAATCTGAGCATGTGATGAGCGTTGCCGGATATGCGTCAGCGCAAGGCGTTAAGGAGTAGGTTATGGCAAGAACGACACCCATGAACTTAGTTGAGCTGATGGTCATGAAGGATGACATCCGCTCTGTGCTTGAATTTTTAGGAAAAAAAGGCACATTTCAGTTTCAGAACAAAAAAGGCGGTGATTCTGACTCAAAAAATGAAAATCCTGAGCGTGATTTGTTCGTCAAATTGCAGGATGCCCGCTCTTTCCTCAATATAAATGACATTGACTCCGCTGACTTAAAATCGGCTTCTTGTGCCGGCGAAAAAGAAAGGGAACTTGCAGAAAAATTCCTTGCTGATGTGGAAGAACTCAAAAAAAGACAGACACAGGCTGCCGATGAACTTCGCCGGGTCAAAGAGTCAAAAGAAGAGGCCGAGTCTTTCAAAAATCTCAAAGTTCCTTTCTCTGAACTTGATCATCTTTCATTTCTTTCTCTTAAAATCGGTAAAATCGACCCGGCTTCCTTTGATGAGCTTTCAATTGCTGTGGGAAACCGCGCCATTGTCGTTCCTCTTGGCGATGATAAATCAAAAATCATGGCGGCAAGTTCTAAAAAGGCGCGTTTTTCATTAGACACTGAGCTTAAGAAATTCGGTTTCGTTCCCTTTGAGATTCCCGCTGATTTTAAGGGCGTTCCCGATGATGTGCTGAGTGGTCTTGAATCAAAATTAGCAGAAAGTCAAAAGGCAATTGATTATATAGAAGAAGAAAAAAAGAACATGGCAAGCACTCATGAAGACTTGCTCCGCTCATTACTGGCTTCTTTTGCAATTGCTGCTCAAATCGTTGATGTACAGAACAGCCTTGAGTCTACCAGTCTTGTTTACCGAATCACGGGCTGGATTCCAGGCAGTGATTGTCACTCAATGATGAAGGAAATGGACAAACTCACCGAGGGCAGAATTGCAATCCGGGTTTACAATCCTCATGAAGTTCCTTCTGTTTTAAACGGCACGGAGCAGGTACCTGTCCGGCTCAAGCACGGAAAATTGGTTGGTGCCTTTGAGCGCATGATTTTCAGCTACGGCTCGCCGGTTTACGGAGCCATTGATCCTACTCCTTTCGTCGCCCTTTTCTTTACTCTTCTCTTTGGAATCATGTTCGGTGACGCGGGACAGGGCTTTATCTTCCTTTTGGTTGGAATCTTAATGAGCCTCAAAGTGGTCAAAGTCGGCGGTTGGAATAAATTCGCGCCAATTTTCATGGCAATCGGCTGTTCCAGCATGATTATGGGTATTCTCACCGGTGAATTCTTCGGCACGGAGAAGGTTTTGGAGCCGGTGGCTGAGGCAATTACAGGTCTTTTTGGAAATCCCCATGCGCCAATCCTGAAACTTATGCCCGACGGAAGCGCTTCTTCAATCAAAACCATGTTCATGTTCTTCGGCGTTACTGTGGGCGTGGGCTTTATCATCAATTCAATCGGCCTTGTAATCAATATCATCAATAATCTGCTCTTGCATAGGGTGGGAAAGGCTTTGTTTGGAAAGAACGCGCTTTCCGGTGCCCTTTTCTTCTGGTATGTGGTGGTTATGGTCATCAGGATGATTGTCGCAGGTCACGCCATCGACAGCGCGGACATCACGGTCATTGCCGTTACCCTTCTGCTTACGATTTTCTGTGAGCCGATTCACCGGGCCTTGGAACACGAAAAACCGATTTTTGAGAACGGACTTTTTGCTGGAATCATCGAGGCTGTGGTAGAGCTTCTGGAAACTCTTATCAGCTATATGTCCAACTCAATCAGTTTCATCCGTGTGGGTGCCTTTGGTTTGGCTCACGCGGTCTTGGGCTTCATCATCCTCACTCTTTCTGAGATGGCGGGACCGGCTTATCTTTTGGTTATGATTATCGGAAACGGAATTGTCGTCGTCCTTGAGGGCATGATTGTTGCGATTCAGGTTATCCGATTGCAATACTATGAGTTCTTCTCTAAATTCTTCAATGAAACGGGCAGGGAGTTTAAGCCTTTCTCGTTTGATTATAAATAGATGCTGAATCAAGTTCAGCATGACATTATATAAGTGAGGTTTTGTTATGAACAAAAAAATTATGTTGGTCGCAGCCCTTCTTACAGGATTCGCTCTTTTTGGCGCAATCGCTCAGGATGCAAATGAGGCTCAGCCGGTCTCTCAGACGACTCAGGTTGCTCAGAACAATGCTGAGGCCTCTCCTGCAGAAAAAACTGATTCTTCTGCATTCAAGTACATCGCCGCTGGTCTTGCAGTTGGCTTGGCTTGTATCGCAGGCGGTATGGCTGTAGGAAAAATCGGTGCTGCCGCAATGGGTGCAATGAGCGAAAACGCAGAGCTTTCTGGTAAGGCTCTTCCATTCGTAGGTCTTGCTGAAGGTATATGTCTCTGGGGCTTCCTCGTAGCATTGCTTATCATTTTGTAATTCGGTATGGAATATTTCGTCATCGCAGAAAGGGAAATTATTCTCGGATTTAAGCTCGTGGGCGTGGACGGGGCAGTTGCTCTTAACCGCCCTGAGGCTTTGGACGCATTCCACCGTGTCACGGGAAGTGGCGGTGCTGAGAGCGTTCCTGTGGATGAACGACCGAAAATTCTGATTTTGACAGAGGATATTTCTGCCATGATTGAGGATGAAGTTCTCGCATGGCAGAAAAGCAGTCAGTATCCGCTGATTGTCGAGATTCCGGGCATTCACGGTCACCTTGAGGGCAAAAAATCCCTCACAGACGCAATCCGTGAAGCCGTAGGAATTTCTGTATAGAAAATTGAAGCTAAAGTTATTGATTCGGGGGCTGTCCAAAAAAAGGACAGCTTTTTTTTATATCAAAAAAGGAGATTGTCTTTTTTGTTTTTCAATTTTAAAATTATCTGATATAATTTAGATAAACATTAAGCGTCTGTATGAAAAGGAGGCGTAATAAAAGTATGAGACGGAAAGGGTCTATTTTGTGGCAGTTTCTCTTGCCGATTGTTGTGATTTTGGTGTGTCTTACGGCGCTGATTATTGGAAGCGTGATTTATACTTTCACCTCTTCTTATACGGCAAAGATAAATGCAGAAAATTCGGCGACAGCTTCTTATATTGCAGAGGCCGTATCGAATTTTATGGATGGCGCATATAATTTGACTGAGGAGCTTGTTTATAACTCAGATATAATTTCTATGGAGACGGACAAACAGCATTTAGTTCTTGCTTCGGTTGTCGAACGAAATCCGTATATGGAAACGATTTATGCCCAGCAAATGGACGGAGTTCAAACAGGGCGTTCTTCAGGAAACTTGGGAAACAGGCGGGATAGATGGTGGTTCAAGCAACTTTTGGAGACGAAGAAACCTTTCGTTTCAAATTCATATTATTCAATCGCAACGAATATGCCCTGTGCCTCGATTTTCTTTCCGATTAAGAATGGCAGCGAAATCATCGGAAATATCGGCGTGGACTTGAAACTTGATTATTTGCAGTCGCTCGTTGGAAAATACACGGATAACGAAGGGAACAGGTATTCTTTCATCATTGATGGTGCAGGCGTGGTTATGGCCCATCCAAATAATCAATATATAGAGGAGCTATACAATTACAAGTCTCTTACACACACGGTTTCTGTAAAAGACTCGAATGGGAATGTCGTGCGCGAAGGTAATAACATAGTTACGAAGGAAGAGCCTTTTGAGGCAGATTCACGACTTACCGAGGCGATTGAGAGCCTGCTCTCTGGAAAAAACGGAACTGCGCTTGCGAGCATGGACGGTACAGAGGCTTTCCTTGCATGGTCTCCAGTAAAACTTAAAGGCGACTCGGCGAGCTGGGGCGTCATCACGGTTCAGGGCGCAAAATCTGCTTTTTCGATGATGCGCAAGATTGTCAGCATAATGCTTATAATCGCAACGATAGTGCTTGTCGTATCCATTGTCATCGTAATTATACTCACACGGAAAATCACGAAGCCGATTACCGAAGTGTTAAACACTGTACGCACAAATACAAATGAAATTGCGGCTAGAAGTAGCGGGCAAATGAAGAAAATCAACATAAAAAGTCGCAACGAAATTGGTGATGTGGCAGATGGATTCAACATATTTAGTGAAAAACTCTGTGAAACGATGAGTAAAATCCACATGGCGCAGGAAAAAGACCACGAAATAGGAAACCGTCTTTTTGAGGAAACCCAGAGTCTTGCCGTTGCGACAAAAGAAACCGCGGCGACAAGCCAAGACTCGGCGGCGGCGGTAAAGGAAATCGTCGCTACGATGGAAGACACGAACGATCTTTCAGAAAACATCTCGCGAAAAATCAAGGATGTCTCCAGCGTGGCTAACACGACTTCATCAGATGTAGTGGACGGAGTAGCGCAAATCGAGCTGAATGTGAAGCAGCTGCACGAGATTTTTGACGCAAACCAGCAGACGATAGATGGAATCAAGACACTGAGCGAGAAAATCGAGAGCATCTGGGATATCGTAACGCTGATTAACAAT
>ODAI011521648.1_pt1 | contig 18467 bp, 13 predicted proteins | sample 1539321 | NCBI WGS metagenome assembly ODAI01 (sample SAMN02144231, study PRJEB22623) | gut metagenome | biome: sheep rumen | host: Ovis aries | place: New Zealand | reverse complement strand
GACAGCAGCTACAGCCGTGACCGCAACCTCTGGCACATCAGCCACGAAGGCCTCGAACTCGAAGATCCTTCCCTGATGCCCAATTACGATCATCTTCTGGTCCTGAGCAAGACTCCCATGGCAGCTCCCGACGAGATCACTTATGTCACCATGACCTTCGAGGCGGGCGTTCCCAAGACTGTCAACGGCAAAGAGATGAAAGTTGCTGATATCATCCGCACCCTTAACAAACTCGGCGGTGAGAACGGCATCGGAATCATCGATATCGTAGAAAACCGCGTAGTCGGCATGAAGTCCCGCGGCGTCTATGAGACCCCCGGCGGAACTATCCTCATGGAAGCGCACCAGCAGCTCGAAGAGCTCGTTCTCGACCGCAAGACCTATGAGGTCAAGGATGAGATCGGCCACAAGTTCGCAAGCCTCGTTTACGAGGGCAAGTGGTTCTCTCCTCTTCGCGAAGCAGAGCAGGCCTTCATCGAATCCACTCAGAAGTATGTTACCGGCGAAGTTAAATTCGGCCTTTACAAAGGCAACATCATCAAGGCCGGCACAACTTCTCCCTACAGCCTCTACAATATGAGCCTCGCCTCCTTTACCACCGGCGACCTCTACGACCACCACGATGCTGAGGGCTTCATCAACCTCTTCGGTCTTCCCGAAAAGGTTCGCGCGATGAAGATGCAGGAAGTAGAAAAAAACAAACAGTAAACAGCAGCTGCCCCGGAGCATACACTCCGGGGCAGAAGTTGTTTTGGGCCTCTAATATTTTCTTCTTGCATGTGACCAGCGAAACTTATACAATATACCTCAGGAATTTTGGAAAGGAGGCGCTCATGAATACAAGAATCATGCTTTTTCTCTATTTTTTCATTATGAATCTGCTCGGCCTTTCCGCTATGGTCATTGATAAGATACGCGCAATGGAGCGCCGATTCCGTATTCCGGAGTCAGTGCTCTTTATTCTTGCGATTTTGGGCGGCTCTGTCGGCTGTATAGCCGGAATGATCGTTTTCCGGCACAAGAAGCGCAAACCGCAGTTTCGGTATGGCCTTCCCCTGATCCTGATCCTTCAGATCGGCGCGTGGCTTGCACTTCATATAGGTACTTCCAAGATCGTTTTCCTGTAAGGCTCACTAATCATATTCATCAGACGGAGAATTATATGAGGGCATTTAAGATCACTGAAACAGGAAATTTCATGACGAAGCTTCTGTCCGGCGGATCATTTGATTCCTTTTTGCTGGAGGAAGCTTCTCTTAGTATGCAGGTCACGTGGCTTTTGGACGGGAAGATCAATCGCGGCTTTTATTCCTCCGAAGAATGGGAAGACGAGTCAAATCATCCCTATCCCCTGATCTCATGGTCGGAAGTACGCGGTCATTTCAGAGAACTGATCCGGGGCAAAAAAGCGCCGGCTTCTCTCTCCATCGTACTGCAGCTGCGCCCTGACCACTGTGAAAAGATACTGGAGAGTCACGGTTTTCCTCAGCTCAGGGACAGCGTCGGAGCAATGGTCCTCAACATACGTTACGACGGATCCGAGGTCACGCTTGTCACCGGCATTGCCTTAAAGAACTTTACGCTTGATAAAAACGCCGACAGAATCTGGGACGAGACTATGGAAAAGTTTCTTATATCCCGGGAGATCGGCTTTGAAACAATGGTTTAATGGAAAGGAGTCTTCATGCGACACTGTCTCACACCACTGGATTTTACCACTCAGGAACTCGATCAGCTCTTCGACCTGGCTGCAGACATCGAGAAAAACCCTGAAAAGTACGCGCACGCCTGCGACGGCAAAAAGATCGCGACACTCTTCTACGAACCCAGCACCAGGACACGGCTGAGTTTTGAAGCCGCTATGATGAACCTGGGAGGAAAAGCTTTGGGATTCGCGGGCGCTGCTCAATCTTCCGCTGCCAAAGGTGAAAGCGTTGCGGACACGATCCGCGTTGTCTCCTGCTTTGCGGATATCGCGGCGATCCGCCACAACAAGGAGGGCGCGGCCTATGTGGCATCCCGTTTCTCCGATATCCCTGTCATCAACGCGGGGGACGGCGGTCACGAGCATCCCACCCAGACTCTTCTGGACATGATGACGATCCGCCAGCTCAAGGGCAGACTTAACCACTTCACTATCGGAATCTGCGGTGACCTCAAATTCGGCCGTACCGTGCACTCCCTGGTCAAGACACTTGCCCGATACGAGGACATTCACTTCGTCTTCATTTCCCCTCCTGAACTGCGTGTACCTGACTACATCACCGATCTTTTGGAGGAGAAGGGATACACCTATGAAGAGTGCATCAAGCTTGAAGATGTCATCACCAAACTTGATCTTCTCTACATGACCCGTGTACAGAGAGAGCGCTTCTTCAATGAAGAGGATTACATCAGACTCAAGGATTTCTATGTTTTGAACAAAAAACTTATGCGCCGCGCCAAAGACGACATGTATGTCCTTCATCCGCTGCCCCGCGTAAACGAGATCTCAGTGGAGATCGACAAAGACCCGCGGGCTGCTTACTTCAAGCAGGTTCAGTACGGCGTGTATGTGCGCATGGCGCTGATCCTCACGCTGCTTGACATTCACGTGGACTGATTTACAGAGCTTATCCAGAATTAGGAGGAAACCGAATGTTAAACGTAGGCAAGATTGAAAACGGAATTGTTCTCGACCATATTGAAGCCGGCAAGGCCATGCTGATCTACCATTATCTCCATCTGGACAGGGAGGATTATCAGGTAGCGATCATCAAAAACGCCCGCAGCAATGATATGGGCCGCAAGGACATTTTAAAAGTGGAATGTGATCCGGATACTCTAAGCCTTGACGCCGTTGCGCTGATCGAGCCCAACACCACAGTCAATATCATCAAGGGCGGTGTCATCGTGGAGAAAAAGAAAATGGACATGCCTAAGGAAGTCTATGGCGTTCTCAAATGCCATAATCCCCGGTGCATTTCTTCCATTGAGCAGGAACTGCCTCACATCTTCTTCCTGGCAGATTCCAGGCGCAAGATCTACCGCTGCAGATACTGCGAGGAGAAATATTCCGCCGGCGAGCGCGAGAAGTGGTTCCGCTAAGTATCTTCCGGATGACTATTGAGCAAGCATATCCTTGAGTTCGTGACAAAGCCTTGAGATCGGCAGACCCACTACATTGTAGTAACAGCCTCGGATCCCTCTTATATATACTCCGAAACTACCCTGGATCCCATAGGCGCCGGCTTTGTCGTAGGGCTCTGGCGTGGAGATGTACTCCTCCACTTCCTCATAAGACATATCACAGACATCCACATCAGTGCATTCATTGAATGTTCTGGTGCGGATGTTTCCTTTTGCATCCTTTACGATCAGCGTGACACCCGTATATACCTGATGGACATTTCCCTGCAGCAATGTGATCATTTTCCTTGCATCCTCATGGTCAGCAGGTTTGCCAAGGATTTTGTGATCTGCTGCCACTACAGTGTCTGCTCCTATGACAACACTGAAATCGTGAGCTTTCTCCTCTCCGCCTGCCAGGATCCTGTCTGCAACTTCCTGCGCTTTCTGCAGAGACAGTTCTTCCACAACTTCCGCGGGATGCGTGCTCGTTACGACCTCCTCCCCTCTTGAGGGAATCACAACGAAATCCATTCCGGCCTGTCTTAGAAGTTCGCTTCTTCTCGGAGACGCCGAAGCCAATATGATCTGTGCCATAGATGAATACCTCTTTTCTTCGGTGTTTTGCCTAAGCAGAGAAATTGTACCCGATTTTCAGGCAAATCTCAACACATGAAAAGAGCCCGGCACTGTGCGCCGGGCCCTGGGTCATTGTTTACGGTCATGCATTATCAGGGAGGAGTTTACATGATCTCGATCTTCTTCGTCTCCTTCTCGGGGAGGGCATCTCTCTTGGGGAATGTTACCTCAAGAACGCCGTTGTTGTAAGCTGCCTTGATATCCTCGTGTGTCACATTGGCGACACGGAAGCTTCTGCTGTATGATGTAGTGTGTCTCTCCTTGCGGATGTACTTGGTATTCTTGTCCTCCTCGTTCTTCTCCTCGTTGTGAGAAGCGCTGATAGTAAGGATATTATCCTTCAGGTCCACATTGATATCTTCCTTCTTAAATCCGGGCAGCTCAGCCTCCAGGACATAGTTGCCGTCCTTCTCCATCACGTCGGTCTTGAATCCGGAGAAGGAATTCTCAAGATCTCCATTGTCGAAGAATGCCGGGAACATTGTATTGAAATCCTCAAAGGGATCTCTCCAAAATCCATGATTTCTTGTAAAGATTGCAGGTGTAAACATATCTGATACCTCCTTATAATATCGGTTTATTAACTTAATAAAATCTTTCAGGGAACTACTCCTGATCATCACTGACCTTTTGTTCTCTTTCTGATATATGTTATACTTTATGTATAACAATTAGTCAATATGTATTTTGCATTTTTTAAAAATATTCTGACCGATGATTACAGGATGATCGATCAATAAAAAAGGCCTGCCGTAAAGCATCGGATCTCATATCCTTCCGCTATTACGGCAAGCCTATTAATTATTCAGTTTTACCACACCTCAAGCCGGTCCTTGGGCGCAAGGTACATTCCGTCGCCCTTTTTCACCCCGAAAGTCTCATAGAATTCATCAAACTGCTGTACAACACAGTTAACTCTCAGATAAGGAAGCGGATGGGTATCCTGAGAAAGCGCGTAGAATTCGCTTCGTGCGGTGGTTATCGTCCGCCAGGTCTGTGCAAATGCCCTGAAGAACTTATCATAGTCAAAGTTCTTTTCTTTTCCGGCGATCCTTAGGAGGATCTTCATTGCCACGAGATCCGCGATCGCTTCCCCCTCAATCTGGCTGCCCACACAATTGACATCCATAAAAGGCTCGATATTGTCGTAGTATGCGACCAGTTTGTCCGCTCTTGCAGCAAAAGCTGTCTGGTCCTGCTGCGTCCACCAGTTCCTGAGATTGCCTTTTTCGTCAAACTGACAGCCGGTAGTATCAAATGCATGAGATATCTCATGGGCGATCGTATCACCCACATTGGCAAAGAGTTCCTCTCTGCTCATATCCGGGTTATACAGCGTTCCTCCGAGGATTCCGCCGCACAAAGTGATCGAATTCTGTGAGGGATCATAGAAAGCGTTTACCTGTTGGACTCTGGATGTCCACAGATCTCTGTCTACTTTCTGATTGATCCTGGACTGCATTCTTTTCACCCAGTAAGCGCCCACTTCGTCCTGCGCCGAAATAAGGTTGCCTCCCTCTGAAGATCCTGCAAAATTCAGGTCCGAGTCGTCTTCCCACTTGCCCGGTTTGGCGATGCGAAGAGCCAGGCTGTCGAGTTTTTTGATGGCCTCTTTGCGGGTCTCTTCCGTCAGGAAAGTTTCCTCATTGAGCATGACCCTGTACTCATCCATGATCTCTTTGGTGATGTCTGTCACTTCTTTCTGGGTTTCATCACTGACATATTTATCACTGTAAAGCCTTCCGAGCTGTGACGGCAGGAAATCATCCACAGCTTCAGTGGCGGACTTCTGGTCCGACTTGGTCCCTACAGCCCCGCTGATCCCGTTGATAACCTTATTGTAAATATCATAGGTCTCTCTGTCGAGCAGTGTCGCGTAGTCCTGAACCGTATAGCAGATCAGATAGTCCCTCAAGTGTTCGACGTAATCCTCGTCATACAGAACATCCATGGCAGCGAGCCAGTCAGGCTGCAGCAAAATATAACTGTCAGAGTTCTCTGCGCCGTAAGCCTCGAGGATCTTCCGGATCGGGAAGTCGCCTGCTTCCGCCTCGAGCTCTTTCAGTGTTCTGGGATTGTTCTCCTTTTCGACAGCATCCCTGGCGCTCGCTTCCTCCGTTGTCATAATGTAATCTGAGATGTCCTTTTCAAAGGCAAAGCAGCTCTTTAATACTTCCGTGGCTTCTTCGTCGGAGTATCCGAGTTTTACAAGAATATGGCGGATCACTTCATTGTAATAGGGCTCCGCAAGCGCGTCGCTTTCTTCCATATAGCCATAGTACATAGAGTCACCGAAGATCAGGTCCACAGGTGCCACATATACCGCATGGTAGTCAGCGTTGTTCCAGTCCATACTCACTTCACACTGTGCCAGTTCTGTCGCTGAGATCACAGTCCGCGGCATACTGAGATAAGCAGTGAGATCATCCAGACTCTTCACTTTCATCAGAGGGTCGAGGAGGTCCCTTAGCGCTGAAACACCCAGTTTATTGCGGGCGTCCCAGTCCAGCCACATTGTGTAGTATTTCTGGACAAGCTCCTGATCGTGGATCAGCGCCGGATCAGTCTCCTTTTCAGGATTTTCAAGAATATCCATGAGCTGGCTGTCAACCTGCAGGGCTCTCTCTGTGATCGGATCATAGCTTGAATAGCCGTCCGGAATAGTTGTATTGACCATCCAGTCCCTGTTCACATGAAGGTGAAAGTCATCTCTTACATCTGCCTCGCCGATCTGCTTCACCCATTCCTGGACATCAGAATTGACCCAGGAAGCGTATTCTGCTTCAAACAATCCTCCGTTCCCATCGGGTTCTCCCGATGCCTGCGGCTCGCCGGAAACTTGCGGTTCGCCGGAAACTTGCGGTTCGCCGGAAACTTGCGGTTCGCCTGATACCTGCGGTTCACCCGATTCCTGCGGTGTCCCCGGCTTTAGCACGCAGCCTGTCATATTGAAGACTGTGATCAGCGCAAGTATGACCGCCAGACTCTTTCTGTATATTCTTTTCATTTCTCGTCCTCCGTCAATATTTTGATGCCGATAGTGTTTATGCAGTCAGCGCGTCGCTCTTACCTGTATAGAGCTGATAATAACGGCCCTTCAGTGCCAGCAGCTGTTCGTGATTGCCTCTCTCTACAATACGGCCCTGTTCCAGGACCAGGATCGTATCGCTGTTTTTGATCGTAGAAAGCCTGTGGGCAATAACAAAAGTTGTTCTTCCTGACATCAGTTTGTCCATGCCGTCCTGAACGATCTTCTCGGTTCTGGTATCAATAGAGCTCGTCGCCTCATCGAGGATCAGGACAGGCGGATCCGCAATTGCCGCTCTGGCGATCGCAAGCAGCTGTCTCTGCCCCTGGGACAGATTCGCCCCGTCTCCCTTGAGCATCGTGTCATAGCCCTGGGGAAGCCTTTTTATAAAGCTGTCCGCATTGGCGAGCTTAGCAGCAGCTACGATCTCTTCCTCAGTCGCGTCCAGTTTACCGTACCGGATATTATCCCGTACTGTTCCCGTAAACAGATGCGTATCCTGAAGCACAATACCCAGGGACCTTCTAAGGTCTGCCTTTTTGATCTTATTGACGTTGATATTGTCATACCGTATCTTGCCGTCCTGGATATCGTAGAAACGGTTGATCAGGTTCGTGATCGTCGTCTTGCCCGCACCTGTGGAGCCGACCAGGGCTACCTTTTCACCGGGTTTTGCATGGATCACGATGTCGTGAAGCACCATTTTGTCATCTCTGTAGCCGAAATCTACGTGGTTGAAGGTGACGTCTCCCTCAAGTTTTTGATAAGACGTGCTGTGGTCCGACTGCTTGTGATAGTGCTTCCATGCCCAATGGCCTGTGTGCTTGTCAGTCTCGACTATATTTCCGTTTTCATCATATTCGCAGTTGACCAGCATGACGTACCCGTCGTCTGTCTCCGGTGCTTCGTCCAGAAGTTTGAAGACACGTTCCGCACCCGCAAGAGCCATGATGATACTGTTAAACTGCATGCTCACCTGGTTGATGGGCATACTGAAGCTCTTGTTGAAAGTAAGAAAACTTGCCAGTCCGCCGACCGTGAAGCCTGCATAGGAATTAAGTGCCAGAAGTCCCCCCACAAGCGCGACGATCACGTAGTTGGCATTGCCCATCTGTCCGTTGACAGGACCGATCATATTTGCAAACGCATTTGCCTTAAACGCGCTCTGGTAGAGCTCTTCATTGAGTTCATCGAAAGTCTTGATGGACTCCTCTTCGTGGCAGAATACTTTGACAACTTTCTGCCCCGTCATAGTCTCTTCGATAAAACCGTTCAGTTTACCGATATTCTTCTGCTGAGCGATGAAGTTCTTGCCCGAGCGCTTGGTCACCTGCATTGTCACAAACAGCATCAGGGCGACCATCGCCAGGGTCAGGATAGTCAGCGGAATACTCAGGACCAGCATCATGGAAAGGATACTGACGATCGTGATCGCGCTGTTAAAGAGCTGCGGGATACTCTGGCTGATCATCTGTCTGAGCGTATCAATATCATTGGTATACACAGACATGATGTCGCCGTGTGAATGCGTGTCAAAATATTTAATGGGAAGAGATTCCATATGATCGAACAGATCTTCCCTTAGCCTTTTAAGAGTGCCCTGGTTGACATGGACCATGACCACCTGCTGCGTGAAAGCCGCAGCGATACCGATCCCGTAGAAACACGCAACTCTTCCCATTGCCCCCAGAAGCGGGCTGTAATCAGGATCCGGCGTTCCGATCATAGGCGTGATGTAAGTATCGATCAGAGTCCTTGTGAACATAGTTCCCTGAATATTGGCCAGCACCGAGACAACGATGCAGATCAGGACCACGATCATGTGTATGCCGTAGTACCTGAACACATAACTCATCACTCTCTTTAAGAGAAGGCCAGGATTCTCCACCTTCGGACGCGGTCTCCCCGCCATCCGTCTTCCGCCCGGTCCCTTAAATTCTTTGTTGTTTTCTGCCATCTTCTGTGTCCTCCCCGGAATCCGTCACTCTTTTTTGTCGAAGTCCGCGTCTGCGCCTCCGACCTGGGACTCATAGACCTCTCTGTAGATCATGTTCTCTGTAAGAAGCTGCTCATGAGTTCCGACTCCGTTGATCCGGCCGTCATCCATGACAATGATCCTGTCACAGTCCTTTACGCTGGAAATCCGCTGCGCAATGATCAGCTTGGTCGTACCGGGGATCTCCTCCCTGAACGCTTTTCTGATCTTGGCGTCTGTGGCAGTGTCCACCGCGCTTGTACTGTCGTCCAGGATCAGTATCCTGGGCTTTTTGAGAAGCGCTCTGGCGATGCAAAGTCTTTGTCTCTGGCCTCCGGAAACATTAGTGCCGCCCTGTTCGATCCAGGTATTGTAGCCTTCAGGCATCCTGCGGATGAAGTCATCCGCGCAGGCCATCTTGCAGACTCTGACGCACTCTTCTTCAGTGGCATTTTTGTCGCCCCACCTCAGATTGTCAAGGATCGTGCCGCTGAACAGGACATTCTTCTGAAGAACGACGGAAACCTGATTTCTGAGCGATTCAATATCGTATCTGCGGACATCATTTCCTCCGACAAGAAGTCTTCCTTGCGTCACGTCATAAAGACGGCTGATCAGATTTACCAGCGAGGATTTGGCGCTGCCGGTGCCTCCGATGATCCCTATGCTCTCACCGGATCTTATATCCAGGTTTATATCTTTTAGAACGGGATCTCCGGTTCCGGGCCTGTAAGAGAAGTCCACATCCTCAAAGCGGATGCTGCCGTCCGGAACTTCCATGATAGGATCCTCAGGATTATTCAGATCACTCTTTTCGTTGATGACTTCAACGATTCTTTTCGCGCTCGCCTGAGACATAGTGATCATTACAAACACCATGGAGAGCATCATCAGACTCATGAGGATATTCATGCAATACGCAAGAAGGCTCATCAGTTCTCCGGTGCCCAGTTCACCGCTGATGATAAAGTGGGCGCCGAACCAGCTGATCAGCAGAATGCATCCGTATACGACCGTCATCATGATCGGCGAGACTCCCGCGATATTCATCTCGGCTTTGATGAACATATCATAAATATTTCCTGCGTCTCTGTGAAATTTACTGATCTCATAGTCTTCGCGCACATAGGCCTTTACTACCCGGATCGATGAGACGTTCTCCTGCACGCTGTTGTTAAGATCATCGTATCTTCTGAAGACCTGCTGGAAGTATCTGGTCGCTCTGCGCATGACAAAAGACATGACGAATGCCAGGAACAGTACGGCGCCAAGATAGATCCGCGCCAGTTTGGGACTGATGATAAAGGACATGGCCATTGCGATGATCATGGAGGCAGGTGCTCTCATCGCCATTCTCAGGATCATCTGATAGGCGTTCTGTATGTTGGTAACATCCGTCGTGAGCCTGGTGACAAGACTCGAAGAAGAGAACTTGTCGATTCTTGAGAAAGAGAATGTCTGGATATTGTCATACATCGCTTTTCTGAGATTTCTGGCAAATCCTGCCGAAGCCTTAGCTCCGAAAACGCCGCCCAGAATACCGAACAATAGTCCAAGCAGGGCGACTGCAAGCATGATCAGGCCGGTTCTGACAATATAGTTCATGTCCGAACCGCCGATTCCTATATCGACGATCCTTCCCATGAGTACCGGAATGATCATCTCGCATATGACCTCGCCGATCATGCAAAGAGGTGTCAGTATTGACGGAGTCTTAAACTCTTTTACCTGCGCAAGAAGTGTCTTTAACATAATTGATCCTCACTAAAAGTTCTCCTGCTTATTGCAGATTTACAAATATTCTCCATTATCGTTCAGGCGGAGGCCCGTACACTACATTGTTGTAGTTTTCGTTGACGTCGAACTTCTCGAAATCCCTTATAGTTGAAGCCGTTTTCGCCGTTGCAGCGGTATTACTTTCCTCTGCCGTATTTGCATTCTGGTTTGGACTGCACCCGCCGATCGTCAGTGCTGCCGCGACAGCCGCAGTCCCCATCAGGATCCTGCCTTTTAATCTTTTCATACGAGCATTTTCTCCATTTATATCTTTCTGTATCATTCCACAGATTTAAGTGATTCGATCATATCGATGTCCCTGATCGTAAAATACGAAATGAAATTAACTGACAGCGAAAAGATGAATGTCAGAAGCGCAGCCAGTATAAAACTTCGCGTATGAACGCTTCTGCCAAACATCAGATAATCAACTTCAATCGTCCTGATCAGCCAGCTGTGAAGCCATTTTCCCATAAAGAGCCCGATAAACGCTCCGATCAAAGTAAGTATGCCGTTCTCCCGGTATACATAGGAAGCTGTCTCCCCGTCATAAAATCCCAGCACTTTAAGCGTCGCCAGTTCTCTGATCCGCTCTGTAACATTTATATTAGTGAGATTGAACAGAACGAGGAAAGCAAGGATAGCCGCAGCTGCTATGATTAGAACAATGATCGCATTGATGCTCCTGATACTGCTCTCAAATCTGGTCCTCATCTGATCTATTCGATTATAGGAAATAGCCCCGTCAATTGCAATCAGCTTTCCGGCCGCCTCATCTTCCCGCACTCCGTCGCTGAGCTGAAGCAGGATCGTATTGTAAAGAGGCCAGTCTCCTGTCATTTCTTTCCAAAGCTTTCTCGACATGTAAACATAGTGATTGACGTAGTTTTCCGTGATATCCGAGATGACGGCAGTGAACTCCTCTTCATCGGCATTTTTGAGTTTCACCTCGCTTCCGACGTTAACCTTCAGGATCTCCGCCATCTTTTCGTCAATGATGATTCCATCGGGCTTTTTATCTATATGGCCGGTAAACAGCTCTCTGTATTCTTCCCGGACCCCGCCTCCATGTTCTCTGTGACGCAGGTTTATAAAACCGTCCAGCGAGCTCAGATCATCAACGCACACTACAGAGGCATATTCCACCTTACCGTAATCTGTCTCCAGATCGAAACTGTTCTGGTAGCATTCCACAAAAGAACTGATCTCCGGCATAGATTGCAGTGTCTGTCTCATCCGCATCTTGTCATCCGCCCGTATTTCCTCAGAAATGCCGAGAGCCGCATCATAACATGTGATCTCGTCAAACTGCCAGGCCAGGATATCGAAGATCGAATCCCGGAGCCCCAGTCCCGTCACTACCAGGGCTGTGCATCCCCCGATCCCGGCAACTGTCATCCAGAACCGCCTTTTATACCTGAAAAGATTCCTGATACTCACTTTCTGTATGAAAGACAGTCTTGACCATATCAGAGGGATCCTTTCCAGCAGAACTCTTTTCCCGGGTTTTGGTGCTCTGGGGCGCATAAGCGAGGCGGCAGAAGCACTCAGCGTAGTCCGGCATGCTGCAGCAGCGGCTCCGGCTGTCGCCAGTACGGCAAGTCCTACGGAATATGCCAGGACTACAGGTGAAAACAAATACTTAATAGGAGGGATCAGGTATTCCAGTCCCCACTCATAGTAGATGATCGCAGGGATCGCGAAAACTCCGCAGATCCATCCGGCCAGTCCTCCGCCCAGACTCGATGCCAAAGCATAGCCAATATACTTGATCCCAATATCCCGGCCGGAAAATCCAAGCGCCTTCATGCAGCCTATCTGAGTCCGGTGCTCTTCTACCATCCTTGTCATGGTAGTTAGTGAACTCAGCGCCGCCACAAGGAAAAAGATCATTGGAAATACATCGGCAAGTTTACTCATCCTTTCGGCGTCCATGGAGAATTCTCCGTAACTCTCCAGCGATTTTCTGCCAAGAATGTACCATTTGCCGTTTTCCACCCGGATCGATTCCAGCCCGGTACTGAAAATCTGAGCCATCATATCTGTGATCGTCGCCTCAGAGATAAGCTGCTCGCGCCGGATATCGGCCCGCCTTTTCCCGAGAGGTTTCAGATATTCGATAAGATCACTGATCCCGTCTTCATACTCCCGGTCACCATAGCAGTCGAGCGGATCAAGATCATCTGTCGTAAGATATACTGAAGTGTAATAATCCTGTGTGAATACTTCCTCAGGCAATGAGATCCAGGCTGTCACAGTGCCGGTTCCAATGGTGGAAGATCCTCTTGTCTTTGAGATAAACAAAGGACTGATCGCTATACCTGATACTCTGAAAGTATGTACTCTGAGGGCACTTTCTTCCGTTGTCAGTTTATCAGCGTCCTCTGTGTTTATGGTGATCTGATCACCGATCCGGATTCCGAGTTTATCCGCCAGAAGCTGCTCTATTACGCATTCCTCATTATTTTGCGGGTAATCCCCCTCCACGAGCCTCAGCCGGTTGATCCTGTCGGGCAGCGAGATCACTGTCACCGTATCCTCATCCACCAGTGCGTCAAAATATTTACTTCCTTCAGCGTCTGTGATAAGAGGAAGCCGTTTCCCGGCGTCGTTGTCTTTCGTGATCTTCGAATTTATACCTATCAGATCATCAATATCATCTTTTGTCAGCCCGAGCGTGGAGACGATCCTGATGTCCATGAGATTCTGCTCATCATAATAGACGTCGAGAGAATGCTTCATATCGGGCGAGGTCATCCTTAGCCCGGCCAGAAACCCGACAGCCAGAAAGTTCATTATTAGCAGGGAGATGAACTTCTTTTTAGTATGTATGATCTCTCTGACTGCGTCAGTCAACAGCCGGTTTCTATTTCTCATCACCACTTCTCTTTCAAGTCACCATTCAATTTCTTCTACCGGGAGCGGCTTTTTGTTGATCTCTGTTTTCTCAACCTTTCCGTTGCGTATATGGATTACTTTATCGGCCATAGGAGTAAGTGCCAGGTTGTGCGTTATCACTATGACAGTCATTTTCCTGTCTCGGCAGGTCTTCTGTAAAAGCGCAAGAATCTGTTTGCCGGTCACATAGTCCAAAGCTCCTGTGGGTTCGTCACATAGAAGGAGTTTGGGATTTTTTGCCAGAGCTCTTGCAATGGCAACGCGCTGCTGTTCGCCGCCTGAGAGCTGGGAAGGGAAATTATTCATTCTCTCCTCGAGTCCCACCTCCCTCATCACAGTTTGGGCGTCGAGAGGATTCCTGCAGATCTGGGAGGCCAACTCCACATTCTCAAGAGCTGTAAGATTCTGAACCAGATTATAAAACTGAAAAACAAATCCTATATCATACCTTCTGTACTCTGTTAGCTGTCTGGAACTGCTCTTACTTACTTCCCGGTCATCGACGATGATCCTTCCACTCGTACAGCTGTCCATTCCTCCCAGCATATTCAGGATCGTCGTCTTTCCTGCGCCGCTCGGACCGACGATCACAGTAAACTCGCCCTTGTCTATTGTGAAATCTGCGCCGTTTACGGCTTTGATTTCCACTTCTCCCATACGATATATCTTCGCCACATCATCAAAAAGAATAAAAGGTTTGCTCATAACTGGACGCCCCGGCTTCTAAACAAGACTCAATAGTATCCACATATTATCATTTAATTATAACAGAAACGAAACTTAAAATCTTCCATTGACACAGAAAACGCCCCGGACCCTGGTCCGGAGCGTTTTTATTCTAATTCTGATTCCCTGAATCTGCAGCGAACTGTCAGCCCTGGGGCTGGCTCGGAGTTTCCTGAGTATTCTGAGCAGTAGGCTCACCGCCTGTCTCTGTGCCGGTTCCGCCGCCGGCTTCAGTGCCGCCGCCTTCGGTTCCACCGCCCTCGGTTCCTCCGCCTTCGGTGCCGCCTCCTTCAGTGCCGCCGCCGGTTTCAGTTCCTCCGCCTTCAGTGCCGCCTCCTTCAGTGCCGCCTCCTTCGGTTCCTCCGCCTTCGGTGCCGCCTCCTTCAGTTCCGCCGCCTTCAGTTCCTCCGCCTTCGGTGCCGCCGCTTGTACTGCTACCCGATCCGGAATTACTTCCGCTCTCGCTGCTGTCATCAGCAGGTGTTTCGGGAGTAGTATCCGGAACAACGATCTTTGCAGTTGCAGCAGCAGGTGTGAGCTCCGTCTTGGTAGTTTTCTTGGTGGCAGCATCCTGCGGCTTGTTATCCCAGTCATCGTCATGCGATTCCTGGTCCTTGAGGGCCCTGTCCTCTTTGGCGTGATCGTAATCCTTGAATTCCACAGGTTCAAGGTTCTCGTGGATCAGATTCATATAGTTCTTCCAGATCCTGCCCGGCCAGGAGGCACCCTGAAGGTTTCTGACACTCTCGGGAGTATCGCATCCAACCCATACCGAAGTCGTATAATAATGGGTAAATCCGCAGAACCAGCCGTCCTTGGCCTCATCCGTCGTGCCCGTCTTGCCTGCGCAGGGCATCTGATTGTTGAGTTTGAGTCCGCGGCCCGTACCCCAGCCTTCTTCCATAACGCCCTGAAGCACGCTCACCATTTCTCTGGCGGCATTTATATCATAGACCTTGGAGGATACTCCGTCATAGGTGTAGATCGTATTTCCTTTGTAGTCATCGATCCTGCTGATGCAGGTAGGAATACGGAATTTTCCGTCATTATAGATCGTGCAGTATCCTGAAGCCATTTCCACAGGCTTAACGCCGTAGGTAAAGCCGCCAAGACTCGTAGCAAGCACATTATCTGAATCAACGATCGTAGAGAAGTGCATTGCTTTGAGTTTGGAGAGTCCGTATTTAGGAGTAATATTCTCGTATACCTGCCAGGCGACAGTGTTAAGGGATCTCTGGACCGCTTCGCTCAGTTCGATCTCTCCAAGGTAAGAACCGCCGGAGTTCTTGGGGCCGTCCTCGATCTCCTCGTCCATCACATAGGTTCCGGGGTAATACTCCTTCTCGAAAGCAGGAGTATAGACAACCAGAGGTTTGATCGAACTGCCGGGCTGCCTGTTGCTCTGGAAAGCGCGGTTGAGGGTAAGGGCGGAATCTGTCTCCTGAGATCTGCCGCCGACCATTGCAATGACCTGTCCCGTGCTGTTGTCAATGCATACGGCAGCTCCCTGCATCTTGTACTTCCCGTCATCAGCCGTCTCCTCAAAATCGGCCAGTTCCTCGTCTACACAGTCCTGCAGCATCTGCTGTTTCTCCAGGTCAAAAGTTGTGTATACCCTATAGCCGCCCTTGAACAATTTGGCAAGACATGAATCGTAAAGCTCGTTGTATATTTTGTCATAAGCCGCTCGTTCCTGGTCACTCGCGAAATCATAGCGGAAGGTGAAATCAGGGTCCTCGATCTGCATCAGAGCTTCCGTCGCGCACTTGTAGGTATAAGTGAGCACATATGTGTTCTCGTTGCGTTTCGCCTCATCCTGTGCTGACAGATCCAGCACGATCTCTTCGCTGACGGCCTGGTCATACTCACCCTGTGAGATCACCCCGTCATCCAGCATATTTCTGATGATGAGATTCCTTCTCTCGATCGTATGATCGGGATGTGTGAGCGGGTCGTAGTAAGTCGGGCTGTTGGGGATCGCGCACAGGAAAGCGACCTGAGACAGATCCAGCTGGTCGGGAGTCTTGTTGAAATATCCTTCACATGCGGACGCAATGCCGTAATAACCGTTCATGAAGTATACATTATTGAGATAGAATTCAAGGATCTGGTCCTTGCTGTACTTTTTCTCCAGATCCCATGCAATGAAGATCTCCTCAACCTTTCTCTCCCAGGATCTGCCGTTGTTAAGGAAGATTCCTCTGGCCAGCTGCATCGTGATCGTACTGCCGCCCTGAGTGATCTGCCTGTTCACAGCGAATTCTTTCGCGGCGCGGACGATAGCTTTATAATCTACGCCTCCGTGCTTGTAGAAATTCTTATCCTCGATACTGATCATCGCTTTTCTGAACAGATCGGGAATCTGTGCGGATGTAAGATAATTGGAATCCTTTTCCGGGTGAGTCTCGGAGATCAGGTTCCCCTCCGCGTCATAGATTTCACCGGTCTGAGTGGGCACAAAAGTGTCTTTCGTAGATTCACTCACAAAGGTGTCCGCTTCGTCCTTCATCGCTTTTACTCTGCTGTAATAACCGCCAAAATAGAAAACGGCCAGAACTGCAAGAATGCCGACAAGTACAAGCAGCAGCAGAGTTTTCAGTATGATGACGAAAACATTTGTCTTTTTCTTTTTCGGTTTCCGCGTTGCCATTACTTCCTCCGGAATCTTAATAATTATTACAAAAATATAGTATCACTCTTTACAATAGTATTCCAATAAAAACACGGAAGAAACGGCTTAAACTTAATGATCATTTCTCTTTTCCGTTTTCTTTGTCATCTTTTTTGGGAATGCGCCCGTAAAGCTTGGCAAGTTTGTAAATACTCTCACTCAGTTCCCTGGAAAGGAAATTGGGCTGCAGTCTCCACTGCCAGTTTTCTCCAAGAGTTCCCGGATGATTGATCCTTGCTTCTTTCCCTTTGACCAGATAGTCCTGCATCGGAATAATGCATAGATCTGCTACGCTGCGATAGGCTTCCCTGATCATATCCCAGACGAAAGTGCCGTAATCAGTGTTCTCGGAGTGGATATATCTTCTTGCGAGGTCCCTGTCGTGATCGCTGATCTCCTCGATCCAGGCTCTCGTGGTCGTATTGTCATGGGTTCCCGTATATACCACACAGTTTTTGATGTGATTATAAGGAAGATAGTAGCTGTACTCGGTCCAGTCAAATGCATACTGAAGGACCTTCATACCCGGGTAGCCCGCATCTTCAAGAAGCTTCTCCGTCACGGGTGTAAGTGTTCCGAGGTCTTCCGCAATGATCGGGACATCTCCGAGGGCATTTTTAAGGTTCTTGAAGAAGTCCATGCCCGGTCCCTTGCAAATCTTTCCGTTCTCAGCTGTCTTATCGCCATAGGGCACCGCGTAGTATTCGGCAAATCCGTTGAAGTGATCGATACGCAGAACGTCATAGAATTCCATGTTGCGCGCGATCCTGTTGATCCACCACTGATATCCGCTCTTCTTAAGGGCTTTCCAGTCGTAGAGCGGATTTCCCCAAAGCTGTCCGGTTTTGGAAAAAGCGTCCGGTGCGCATCCGGCGACATCGATCGGATCACCTTCCTTATCCATGTGGAAGATCTCCTTGTGTGCCCATGAAGCGGCGCTGTCCATTGCCACATAGAAAGGAATATCACCAATGATGCTGATTCCCTGCTTTTTCGCGTAAGCGTGCAGTTTCTCCCAGTGTCTCTCGAACTCGTACTGCTGGAAGAAGTAGAAGCCGATCTCATCCTCCAGTTCCTGCCTGGCTATTTTCAGGGCCTCCGGGTCTCTCATTTTCAGACCTTCTTCCCATTTCTGCCAGCTTTTTCCCTGTTCCCTCTGTTTGATCGACATGTACAGGGCATAGTCCTCCAGCCAGTAAGCTTCCTTTTTGAGGAATGCTTTATACTCCCGGGCCTGGGCAGAAGCACCGTTTTGAAGTCTTCCGCTGATACTCTCCTTAAATCTCTCGTAAGCTTTTCTGAGAATCGGATAGCGGTTTTCATACATAGCGCCGTAATCCACTTTCTCCTGATCTGAACCGAACCACACGGACTCGCACTCCTGCCATGTGAGGAGACCGTCGCCGATCAACTGCTCAAGGTCGATAAAATACGGATTTCCCGCAAAGGAAGATACCGACTGGTAAGGGCTGTCGCCAAATCCGGTCTGGCAGAAAGGCAGAACCTGCCACATGCTCTGTCCGGAAGCCTTGAGAAAATCGATAAACGCATACGCCTCTTTGTCGAAACATCCGATGCCGAAACGGGAGGGAAGTGAGAATACGGGCATTAGAATACCGCACTGTCTTTTCATAGATTTAGTTCCT
>ODAI011788883.1_pt1 | contig 18469 bp, 20 predicted proteins | sample 1539321 | NCBI WGS metagenome assembly ODAI01 (sample SAMN02144231, study PRJEB22623) | gut metagenome | biome: sheep rumen | host: Ovis aries | place: New Zealand | reverse complement strand
CACTACTAATCCCGACGTTAAAATCAACAAAATGACGTCCCTGTACGGATAAGGACGAGGCTGTCCGTGCTTCTACGGAGACAGACGGTGTTCAGACGGGTGACACGTTTTGACCTGCTTTCTGAAGAACGTTACGGAACGTGTTGGAAGCTGATGTAAAATTAGAAAAATGATTCATGGAACACGACGGAAGCTGTCGTGGACCTGGATTTGTTGCTAAATAAATACAGGCAAGATTCAGAAAGAAACAGCTTTTTGAATGGCGCGTAACAGGCACTTACTTTAGTGAAAACTAGAGTAGGTGCCTTTTTTGCGTTCTGGGATTGAGACATTAGCAATGAAAGGAGGCCAGGTTTTGGCAAGAAAAAAAGAATTAAGTGAAGAAGAAAGAAAAAAGGAACTGATCAGAAAACTAAAGAAAGGCCCTGATCTTGAAAAGTACCTTGAAGGCAGGAAAAGGACATTTGTTTCATATGCCCAGGGTGCAAGGATGTACTCCATGAGCTATTACACTTTCATTAAATTTGCCAAGGAAGCGGGCGCAAATATTCATATCAAGAAAAATGTAGTCGTGGATGTGGGAGCTATAGAGGCTTACATACAGAAAAATAGAGAAGGAGGACCAAATAGTAATGAGAAGAAGAAATCAGATTGATGATCCCGAGGTAAAAGAGAAGCTGGACAAACTGCTTCCATTGGGAAGGAAAAAATGGGTCAGATACGATGAAGGTGCACTGCTGTATTCTATGGGGCTTCATTCGTTTGAGGAGCTTGCTAAGAAAGCCAAGGCGGTTTACCACTACAACAGAATAGTACTTGTTAATACAGAAAAAGTAGATGAATACATGGAACTGATGTGTGCGGATGATCCCACAGATTTATAAGGAGGAAAACAGAGTATGTGTAAAGTAATTGCAGTTGCAAATCAAAAAGGCGGAGTCGGAAAAACCACAACAGCATTAAACCTTGGGGTTGGTTTGGCAGATAAGGGTAATAGAGTACTCCTGATTGACGGAGACGCACAGGGATCCCTGACAATCAGCTTGGGATATAAGGAGCCTGATAGGATTGAAGTAACGTTAGCAACACTTCTTTCAGAGATTATGGAGGAAACAGAGCCTTCAATCTCAGAAGCAATTATTCATCATGCAGAGGGCGTGGATCTTATTCCGGCAAATATTGAACTGTCTGCTCTTGAGATCAATCTTGTGAATGCCATGAGCAGGGAAGTGATGCTCAGAAGCCTTGTGGAGTACATTAAGTCTGATTATGACTATATAGTTATTGACTGTATGCCTTCTCTTGGAATGCTCACAATAAACGCACTGGCTTGTGCTGACAGTGTTCTGATTCCGGTACAGGCAGCATATCTCCCGATGAAAGGTTTGGAGCAGCTGATGAAAACAATAAGCCGTGTACAGAGAAGACTCAACAGAAATCTTGTGGTTGAGGGGATTTTGCTCACTATGGTTGATTGCAGAACAAATTATGCAAAGGATATATCGCAGCTTGTAATCGACACTTATTCAGATCAGCTTCATGTTTTTGATACGACAATTCCGCTTTCTGTAAGGGCTGCAGAAATCAGTGTGGAAGGAGCAAGTATCTATCAATATGATCCCAAAGGAAAAGCTACAGCGGCCTACAGAACATTAACAGAGGAGGTAATCAAACATGCCTAAACAGAGAATTGGACAAAAGATAAAACTTGCATCCGTAGAAGAATTGTTGGGAGTTCCTTCAGTAGAAGGATGCATGGATATTGAAGTTGCGAGAATTCATCCATTCAAGGATCATCCCTTCAAAGTCATTGATGATGACAAAATGCATGAGCTTGTAGAAAGTATCATGATGAATGGCGTTCTAGTGCCGGTTATTGTGAGGCAGATGGATGATGGCGATTATCAGATGATAGCTGGACACCGAAGGTTATTTGCTGTTAATCAGATTGGAATGGATAAGATTCCTGCGATTGTAAAGGAATATACAGATGATGAAGCAATCCTGGCGATGGTTGATTCGAATCTGCAAAGAGAAGAGATCCTGCCAAGTGAGAAGGCTTTTGCCTATAAAATGAAATATGAAGCCATGAAGCGCCAGGGCAAACGTAATGATTTAACTTCTTCCCAATTAGGGAAGAAGTTGTGGGCGGACGAACAGCTTGCCAAAGAAGTTGGTGAAAGCAGAAATCAAGTGCATAGATTTTTGCGTCTTGCAGAGCTTATTCCACCTATTCTGGATCTGGTTGATAGAAAAATCGTGGCAATTGTTACAGCTGTAGAAATCTCGTATCTTGATTCGGCTGTTCAGGTAATGCTCTATAACTATATGAAAGAAAATGGAGAATGCAAGGCTTATCAGATCTACGCACTTAGGGATTACATGAAGGATCATGAGAGTATCACCAAGCTTGAGCTGATCAAGATTCTTAACGAGAACGCTCCAAGAAATGAAACTAACAAGTTCCAAAAGATTACAATACCAACAACGAAGCTAAAGGAGTATTTTCCTACTTTTTATACTAAATCCCAGATAGAAAATGTATTGTTTCAGCTGCTTGAGGATTGGAAGAAAGAAAATGTGGATAAGGAGGGCTAGATCATGTTTGTACTGAGATTGTTCTTTAAGATTCTGTTATTACCGGTATTCTTCTTACTGTTACTTCTGAAAGCTATGATTGTAGCTTTTGAGAACTTATCATCTGTAGTAATTGGAGCAATGGTACTTTTAATTGGATTTGGAATCACATATTGCATTTATAGTCATAGATATCAGGAAATAATTATTTTTCTCGTTGTGGGAATGATTATGATGGCTGGAATGTTTGCAGTAACTATCATTGAAGGTATGTGCGATTCTCTTATCGAAAAGATAAGTGAATTATGAGAGAAAGCAGACGTAGGGGAGCGTTTTGTTGCTCCTACGTCTGCTATAAAAGAGTCAATTAAGCCAAGGACTGTTTCATGACTTATACTATCATACCTATTGTGGTTTATAGTTCTGGTATTCTTTTATTGTGGGTATTTCAAAAGCCTCTGCTTTGTCATGGAAATAGTTCTGAAGGAATCTGTCAAATTGACCGGAACTTCCTAGATAAATCATATTGCTTTTGCCTTCATCACACGCTCTGTCGTATCTTTCAAAATCATGAATCTGTTGTAGAATTTCAAGAGCGTATTCTGGATCGTTATCGTATATGTCGAATGGATCTCCGTCAAAAAATCTTTCATCGGGATGAGTAGCATAATATTCGTCTAATATTTTAAAAAAAGTATTTCTATCTGTGAGAGTAACAGGTTTTGAATCTATTGTATCTAAGTTTTCTTTAATAGCTTTATGTAGTTGGAGTGCACATGCCATTTCAGCCCATTCTTCTGGCAACTTTATAAAAAGATCACTTTCAAGCAGGTCATTCCAGAATGAATTGATGAGTAATTTAGCTTCCGGATCAAGATCTTTATACAAGAAATCATAATCGAAATGAGCATAGAGGGATCCTTCTAAGTATATTTCCGATTTATGCATTAGTTTCTGAACTACTTTTTCTGAAAGACCGATTTTTTGACATATGATTCGTACATCAGGATCAGTACTCCTTACAGGAGTAGTGCCGTATAAGTAGTCCAAGGAACAGTTAAATAGTTTGCTATAGGCGAATAAGTACTTACTCTGTACGTTATAGGCATTTTCTTCGTTGAAATGGGTTTGTACCATTCTTGTGATTGCACTAATATCATGATCTCTGTCTTTTACAATTTTTCCGTATTTGTTTTTTCGTTTTGCAGGCTCAACTAAATCACTATAATTGTCATATAGTTTTGTTGCAAGAAGCATAGGAGTACCAATGTCTTGTTCTCTAGCTAGTTCCATTAGTCTTCTTCCAAAAGATGGAAGATCATTAAGTGATGTATTTCCTAATCTTGCCAAGGTAACCTCCAATAAAGTTAACAGATAAAATAATCTGAAACATATAATTTATGCGCGTAAACAGATATGGTTTCGGAGTAAATTATCCTTTACTCCGTTATATCACAATGCTATTATGGTGGCAACAAAAGATCTATATTTTTATGGAGGACAAAATCATGAACAATAATGTAGAGGTAAATACAGCAAATGCAATAGCTCAAGTAATGGGTGGAAAGAATGGACCAATAATAGCTGGCATACTGGGAATAGTAAGCTTGGTAGGTATGTATTACGTAGTTAGTGAAAACTACAAGTTTTCCGGAACAGTAGGAAACAAAGGCTTTTCTCTTGAACCAGCTAATACCATTCAGTCTGATGAGATAGTTGCTGATGCTAAGATAGTTGAAGATCAAACTGAGGAAGAAAAAGCAGAAGCTTGATAAAGCAGAATTAATTTATTTTTGTTAGAGCTAAGAAAGAGGATCATTTAACGGTTTTTAATACTGTTAAATGGTCCTTTTGAGATTGTGAAAGTTTCTATTTTTTTAATAAAAATCAATACGGCAAAGCGATATACTAGAGGTATCTATTAACCCTTTGTCTGAGAAAAATATAAAGCATGAGAGAAGAAGAGTTTCTTGAGAAATACTGTTCAAAACTAAATAGTGAGCAGCTTAAGGCCGTGCAGAGTGTTGACGGTCATACCTTGCTGCTTGCTGTTCCAGGAAGTGGCAAGACGACTGTGCTTGTTACAAGGCTCGGATATATGGTTCAGTGCAAAGGGATTAGTCCAGATAATATTCTTACCGTTACATATACTACAGCTGCTACGCGCGATATGAAGCGTAGATATGAGTCTTTGTTCTCAAATGAATCAGATAATTATGCTGAAAGGTTAGAATTTAGGACTATAAACAGCTTATGCTTATCTATTCTCAACCGCTATTGCAATTTGCACGGCAAAACCATGGATGAGCTTATAACAGATAAAGATGCAGTAGGAATTTGCACTGGTATATATAGGAAGTACAACCAAGATTATCCTACTGAAAGTGATATTTCTCAGATGAGAACGCTTATTTCCTATGTTAAAAATATGCGATTATCAGAGGATGAAATTAAACAGTTAGGCGAAAAAGAGAGAATACAGCTTTGGGAATATTATCAAGACTATAAAAACGCATTAAAAAAACGAAAACTGATGGATTATGATGACCAGTTAACAGGAGCCCTTGCGGTCTTAACTCAGTTGCCAGATATATGTAAGTATTATCAGGACAAATACAAATATATATGTGTTGATGAATCACAGGATACTTCTAAGATTCAGCATATTATTATAGCTAAGCTTGTTGGAAATGATGGAAATCTATTTATGGTTGGCGATGAAGATCAGAGTATTTATGGCTTTAGAGCAGCATTTCCAGAGGCATTGTTGGCGTTTGATAAGAATTACAAGAACGCTACAACATTGGTAATGAAAACCAATTATCGATCCGGTACAAAAATTGTAGATGCAGCTGAATATTTTATAAAACACAACAGACTAAGACATAATAAGAGAATGGTAGCAAGTCGGACCGATGAAGGAAGCATCAGGTTCATTACCATAGACAATAGGTCCAAACAATATCCATATCTTCTGGATGTAGCTGCTAATGCTTCAAGGCAAATAGCTGTATTGTATAGAGAAAATGATAGCATTATTCCGCTTGTGGATTTGCTTGAAAGGGAAAAAATTGCGTATCGTATTAAAGGATCATATGCTGTGTTTTTCTCCAACAGAGTTGTCATAGATATTGTAAGTGTTTTGAAATTTGCGTTGGACAATTCTTCATTGGATTCCTTCAAAAGGATTTATCCAAAAGTACGGCTCTATTTAAAAAAACAGCAGGCAGAGGAATTGTGTGAAAAGGCAGAAAAGCAGGAAAAGACAATTTTTGAAGTCCTTGATGAAGTAGATTCTTTAGATGAGAATAAAAAGAGGGACATCAAAGGTTTTGAAAACAATGTAAAAAGAATTCGACAGCTTTCCACTAGTGATGCTTTGGCATACATCTGTGGACAGATGGGATATGCTCAATATTTGAAGGATAATGAGATTGATGATAGCAGGATATTTATTCTGAAAGAACTTGCAAAGAATGAGGCAAAAATACCTGATTTTATAGCCAGACTTGACTATTTGCAGCAAAAACTCGCTGATGATAGAACAGATTATGATGCGAAATTTATCCTTTCTACAATTCATTCCAGTAAAGGGCTGGAATATGATGAGGTGTACCTGATTGATATAGGAGATGGAATATTTCCTAAGAAGCTCAATTATATGAGTAAACCCATTGATTCCAGGGAATATCGTGATTTTGAGGAAGAACGAAGAATCTTCTATGTTGGTATTACCCGTGCAAAAAATCAACTTCATATTTTTTGCATAAAGAATATGCATGCAGAGTTTCTTGATGAGATGAAAAAGCCAAATCCGAAAGTAGTTAATAATACATCGGAGAAACCACAGAAACCCAAAGCTACTATAAAAGGAAATGCCAATAAAACAGATAGAAAAGGTACATACTCCCAATCAATATGCAAGTATAGGACTGTTGATGGGAAGTGCAACAATAAGACCTATATTAATTTTGGTCTCAATTGCAAGCGACCGTATAATTGCCATAAAAGAACTACTAGATGAAAAGCGGTCATATGATCGCTTTTTTCATTCTGATAGAACAAAAATGAAATAATAAAATAAAGAACATATGTTTTTATGCTTTCTTTATAGAATCATGCGAACAAATGTGCGACAATGCTTTTACAAAGAAGGTACAAAGAAGGTATGAAGGAAATAGAAACAGGGGATTTTGCTGATTTCATAATCGTGTGTAGTTTATTGATAGCGCTAAGCTATTTGAAAGGAGCGCCTATGAAAAACGATGAGTGGAAATTGACAAAAGAGCTTGAAAGACTTAGGAAATTTGGCTTTTTACTGCAGGCTAGGCGATGCTCGGAAATGGATCCGTGTAATTATAAATATGATATTGTGTTCGCTAATTCACAAACGGTCTTAGAGCCATATTGCAGTCTTGAAGAAGTAATGGGAATCATTAATTCTTTAGAGACATGCTTAAACATGATTATTGCTTACAACGAAAAGAAGCGAAAGATAACAGTATAGAAGGCAGTCATATGGAAAATAACGATATTAGAAAATTTAACCCTAGCGACCTTGCTAGTATTTTACATAGCACAGGTGGTGTTGATTTTTCAAAAACATTTGCGCCCAAGGAAATAGATTTAGGCGTGATTCGTGTGTATGGAACTACGGACACGGAGTTTTTTGTTCGTACACTAGAAAATATGGAAGTAGGAGAAGAGGTTTTTCTGAGACAAGATGGAGTGCCTTATAAGGTGGATATGCAGGGACGATCCATTCTTGTTACCAAGAAAACTGGCGGGTGCTTAGGCGGACTTGATATTTGTACTGACAATTTATTTTATGCCTTTTTGAATAATGGATTCAAACTTGAAGCTAAGGTTAATATGATAAATCTTGATATCCCTATGAGGGAATATCGCTCCTGGAAACCATTTAACATAACTGTAAAGTTAATTGATGCTCGGACACCTATTGCATCAAAGGAAAGTAAGGGGTCTGTGCCTGCATTAAATTCCTCTAGACCAGGGCAGGTTTTCCTAAAGAAGGATCGTATAGATGTATATTGGGTTAATGAAGAGAAAAAGCAATCTTTGTCAGAACTCACAATAGGAGAAGAAGTAAGATTTGTACATAAACCTGATGAACACAGAAAGGAAGCAAATGATATTCAGATACTTTCAGCTAAGAAGAAAGTATTAGGGTATGTTGATAGAAATATTAGCCAGATTATTGCAAGACTTCTAGATGCAGGAATAAGGGTATATGGGATTGTTAGAGAAAATGTTAAATATGGTGAGTCCAATAAAGGTACATCATATATTTCTGAGTTGCCGGTAATAGATATATATATGGATTACTATTCATATGTATCTATGTCTACGAACTATGGACTTGATGAAGAAGCTGCTGCGGAAAAGGCTTTTAGAGAATGGATCAATGAAGAAGAAGGAAAACCTTCCAGAATGGCAGAAGAACTGCACTTGGGAGAGGCTAGAATATTTGGATTAAGAGATGTGAGGAAGTTTAAGTATCTTGTTAGCTCGTTATTACCAGGAGATACGATAAATCTTGTTTATAAAAATGAAAAGATTGACGCAATTGATGATCAAACGGGTGAACATAGGCTGGTGGATAATGATTCATTAAGAGTAGATACAGAAGCAGGAGATTGTCTTGGGTTCATGCAGCCAAGAGAAAGTACAGTTGCAATAGAACTGCTCAAACAAGGTTATAAATTGAGAGCATGCGTTAAGAATGTAAAGATAGATGATCCTATTGATAGGAAAAATGCTGTAGTGCTAGATCTTTTTATGGTTGGTCAGACAGAGCAAGCTTTAATTTCCTCTAAGGATGCGGAAACAATTGATAACAAGAGTGTTGGGAAGCGTTTGGATTTAGGTTTTGCTGATGGAATAAAAAAGATGGAGGATATCTCTGAGAGACTATCGAAGATTAAACCTGGTGATAAGCTAAAGTTTGTAAGAGAACCAGAAAAGGAAAATGATAAATATGCTGTTCAATTATGGACGATGGATGGTGTGTCTCTTGGATATTTATTCCATCATAATTGTGAGTTTGTTCCGAACTTGATGGATCAGGGAAAGCTTGCTTATGGGGTGGTTCGTAGTATCCATGATGAGGGCAAGCCAGCTTTTGCATCTCTTGATTTTTGGATATATGTGATTTTGTAACAATATGAGGTGGCTTACAAATGGATATCACTGCAAATAGTATTATTCCGGCAAAAAGTGAATATGAGAAATTAATTGAAAAGATTAGGGAACTTAAGAATATAATAGCTGCCTTAACTGCAGAGAAGGATGATCTTGAGCTACATATTTGTCGTGAAATCCAGGCAGAATATGACAGCAAAGTGGGAAATTTGGAATATCAGATTATGGCATATAATCTGGAAATTGAGAGATTACGCACAATAATACTTATTTTGCAAGCCGCTTTAAATAGAGATGAAGAAGTATCATATGAAGAAGCCGAAGAACAAGCTAATGAACAGTTCGAGGAAGCTTATGATGAACTGAATAAAAAGGCGGAGGAAATTAAACAGGATCAGGAATATGCTAAACGCCGTGCTGCGCAGGATGAAGAAAATGAGAAAAAGGCAGAGCAGGAGAAGGAAAATGAAGATCCTCGTGAGAATGCACAGGAGGAAAGCGCAGAGTATAACGCAGAAGCTGACGCTGAAAACAAGAGTGATGAAACAACCAGAGATGGGGATAATGAACAGTCATCAGGCAAGAAAAAGCATGAAACTCCATCAGAAGAACTAAAGCGTTTGTTTAGAATGATTGTAAAAAGGCTTCATCCTGATATGAATCCTGATCTTACAGAGGCGGAGAAACAGCTTTTTAATGATGCTGTTCAGGCACATGCTAATGGTGATTTAGAGAGGCTTCGTGAAATTGCTGCGATGCTTGATGATACTGATGTTTCAGAGAAATATGAAAACACACCAGAGGGAATTGCTGCATTAAAAGAACTATTGCAGGAACTCACAGATCAGATGAATAGTATATCATCGCAAATTGAGTATATCAAAAATCAGTTTCCTTATAATGCAAAGGAATTTCTTGCAGATGAAGAGGCTGTTCATAAGCGGCAAGAGGAACTAAAAGCTATCATCAAGGATTGTTTATCTACTATTGAAGAGTTAAATAAGCGAATAGAGACTCTTAACAAAGAAATAGATGATGCTGAGAAATAATAGAGGGTTGTAATGCTTATGTATGATAAGTCAATAATGAAAGAGTATGTGGATAAACTTGTAGAAGCTGTGGTGTTATCTGCGGAGAAGGCTAATTTGGAAGGGGTATATGACAGACCAACAAGAGTTGAGATTGCCATCTTCTTTTTATATTTAGCCATGTCGGATGGGAAAATTAGTATTGAAGAAGCAAGGGAAATAGGTGATTTTTGCAGTATAGAGATTAACGAACGAAATTTGAATGAATATATAGAAGGCGGAGGAATAGAAAAGCTAGAATTTGTAGATAAACCGCCAATCATTTTTCAAATGATGGTTGAGATGGACAAAGTACTTTATGAGATGAATTTGAATATTGAATGTGCTAAAAGTACACTCGATGTATATAAGTACTTTGGTGCAGAATCTGTAAGGGTTAGTGGAGATAGGCCTACCAGGAAATTAAGATATGTCCAGTATGTAGGGATGATGGAAAAGTTTATGCATGAAGAACTTGATGGAAAAGCTCCATCAAATTCTATAGATGGTATAAAAAAAGTAACTGATGATGTTAAACCTTCACAGAAGGGTGTACCCGCACCAAAGAAAGGATAGAGCAATTGCAATGAATAATGAGCTAAAGAGTGTTATCAATGAATTATATACGTTGTGTGACCCTAATGGAACAAATGCTGTAGGAAATGCAATCAGTGCAAGTAGTGAAAGAGAACTGCTTAAAGCAGAATTTATTGATTATTTGTCGTATTTATCGGCAGGAGATGGAACTGTATCAGACAGCGAGGCATTATTTGTTAACGAGTACTTTGGCTTCGTAAATTCTCCGGAAGAATTAAAAAATTATATAGAGAAAAATGGTACCTACTCTTCTGCTTTTGAGAATAAGGCGCCTACAACATTTGTGCGATTGCTTGAACAGGACAATAATTTGTTTAAACAGAGGCTAGACCTTACATCATCTGCAAGTGCAGCATACATAGATGTTTTTGATTCTTTAGGGAAAGAATTCATCGTATGTGACGGAGAGGCAGATCAGCAGGAAATAGAAGATTTTTCAACATATATGAATATGTTGAGAAAATATAAGAGGGAGCATTCAGCATTTTCTGACAAAGTAAAGAGCTCCATCGATGTTAGTAATGTCCATGCGGGGGAAAACATTCCTAAGTTTAATGCAGATGGTGAGAGGGAAAAGTCTTTAGATGAGTTAATTGAGGAATTAGATGAGCTGATCGGTCTTGAACAGGTTAAAAGTGATGTTAATACGCTGATACATATGCAAGAAATTAAGAAATTACGTAAAGAGCGAGGCTTAAAGGATATTCCAGTTTCAAATCATCTTGTTTTCTATGGGAATCCTGGAACTGGAAAAACCACTGTAGCAAGGTTATTAGCTGAAATATATCATGTTATGGGGATTCTGTCTAAAGGACAGTTTATAGAAACTGATAGATCAGGGCTTGTTGCAGGATATGTTGGTCAGACAGCGCTTAAAGTCCAAGAGGTTGTTGAGAAAGCCCTTGGAGGAGTTCTGTTTATTGATGAGGCGTATGCGTTGACATACTCAGATAGCGGCAATGATTACGGGCAGGAAGCAGTGGATACTTTGCTGAAACTTATGGAAGACCATAGAGATGACTTTATTGTTATTGTGGCGGGGGATCCGGAACTGATGGCAGATTTTATCGATTCTAACCCAGGACTACGATCAAGATTTAATAAGTATATAAATTTTGAAGATTACAATGAAATAGAATTACTTGAAATCTTTAAACTAATGTGCAAGCATTCCGGATATATACCAACAGAAGCGGCAATAAAATATTGTGCAGGCGCCTTTGAGAAGAAGTACCAAAATCGTAGTAAGAATTTTGCGAATGCACGTGAAATTAGGAATTTTTTTGAAACAGCTATGATGAATCAGGCAGATAGGCTGTTTAATATTAAGGATCCAACCAATGAGCAGTTGAGTACTTTGGAATTGGAGGATGTGGAAGGAATTATAGGATAGTTTCTAAAGCTCTTCCAGCAGCAGTTTTTCCCCTTCGGGAACATTTCGGGAAAAATTGGTACGAAATCGGGAAAAAGTGGGAAGGTTATAGGGTTTTTTTATCAAAATTACTGTGTTATATTTACAATGGACAAAGCGATAGGGAAAAACAAAAACACTTCCCCAGCCGCCGAGTCCATTTCTTTTGCAAAAGAATAACGGTGAATGAAGCGTCAGCTTGTGACTGTGAAATGCAGTTGCAGGTTTGGCGCTTTTCTTTTGCCCAAAATCAGACAGCCAGCGGATGACGATCCAAGGCTTACTACAACAAAAGAAAGGATAACACATTTATGGATTATGAGAATTTCAAAGAGAGGTTCGTGGAGGACCTGAAGGATAAGCTTTACGAGAAAGGCATTGAGGCAGATGTTTCAGTAAACACTGTGAACAAGCTGAACGATAGCTACGAGGCAGTGACGATCAAGCCGGTTGATGATCAGGTCGGTGTGAACATCTCACTTAATAAGTGCTACGGGGCATATGAAGATGGAACTGACTACAACGAGGTTGTTGATAAGACATCGCAGCTTGTTGCAGACAGTCTTGAGAATAAGCCTGAGGTCGATATGGCAACACTTACTGATTATGACAAGATGAAGGACAAGCTTGTGATGGAGGTTGTTTCAGCTGAGACCAACAAGGATCTGCTTGAGACAGTTCCTCATAAGGACATCGAGGACATGGCTGTGGTTTACAGATTTGTTCTCAACTCTGATGCAGAGGGCAGGGCATCAATCCTTGCTACTAATCAGATGGTTGAGAACTTCGGAATCACAGCAGAGCAGCTTCACGCAGATGCGTTGGAGAATGCACCTCGCATCAAGCCTGCTGAGATTAAGGGCATGGGCGAAGTCCTTGCCGAGATGATGGGAATTGAGCAGGCTGAAATGATGGGGCTTTATCCTGTAAGACCTGAAGATGAGCAGATCTTCGTTGCTTCTGTACCTGATAAAGTACACGGTGCCGGAGTTCTTGCTTATCAGGACTTCATGGATCAGGCTGCTGAAAGAGCTGGCGGAGATTTCTATATTTTACCTTCAAGCATTCATGAGATCCTTATCGTTCCGGACAACGGAAAGATGGGACTTCCCGAGCTTGAAAACATGGTAAAGGAAGTCAATGCCACTCAGGTTTCTCCTCAGGATAAGCTCACTGATAGCGTATATCACTACGATTCACAGGCTAAGATTTTTGAGCTTGGCGAGAAGTTTGTGGAGCGTCAGTCAGAGCGTGATGAGGCTAATATCGATAAGGAGGACAAGGGCTCTGTTCTTGGTGAGCTTAAAGCCAAGAAGGAAGAGGTTTCCAAGGCTCCTAAGAAAGAGGCTGTAGAGAAGGCAGCTAAAGCCAAAGGCGGCGAAGCACTCTGATCGCCCTGCTCATGGTATTGTTACAACTCAAATAGTTAGCTGATGGGCTATAAAGCGTCAGGCTGAGAGTATAACTCCGGTTTGGCGCTTTTTTGATGCCCTGGAAAGGATAATGAGATGTCAAAAACAATCGTAGATAGAACTTCAGGAATTACCAAAACAGTCACAAGATCAGTGATTGGTCAGAAGGAGCCACTTGCTCATCCTAAGAACTGTAGCCATGAGTGTCCGTATGGATATGGCAGAGCATTTTGCTGGCCCTGCATGGCAAAGATCATGAATGAGCACAGAGCAAACAGAAAAGTGCAGGAAGCGTGAAAACATGATGTTTGACTACTTTTATAAGGAGCAGTCAGAGAGCTATACCTTTTACAAGATTCCCAAAGTTCTTTTTACAGAGGAACCTTTTCAGAAGATGTCTACTGATGCCAGGGTGCTGTATGGACTGCTTCTTGAAAGAACAAGTCTGTCCAGAGAAAATGGCTGGTTTGATGAGAATGGCAGGATCTTTGTCTATTACACAATTAAGGCTGTGAAGGCTTCAATGGGCTGCGCAAACGACAAGGCGGTTGGTCTGTTAAAAGAGTTGGAGAGGATCGGCCTTATTGAAAAAAGGAAGCAGGGACTTTGTAAGCCGACCATCATCTATGTAAAAGACTTTATGGGATTCCGGAAAACGGAACGCAGGAATTCCGATAATCAGAACTCCGGTGTTCCGAAAATCAGAATTCTGGACGACCGAAAAGCGGAATCTAATAATACTGAGAATAATAATACTGATTTAAATAAAACTAATCTTATCTTATCAGGATTAGATGTGGATAAGGATGAGAGATCAGTTTATCACGACATTCTTATGGAGCAGTTATCGATGGACATTCTGTATGAGCGTTACCCTTTTGACAGGGATACGCTTGATGCAATTCTGGACATGATGCTGGATATTATCTGTTCTAAGAAAAAAGACATCCTTATTGCAGGTGATAGAAGACCTTTAAATGTTGTGAAATCTCAGTTTTTAAAGCTCAATTCAATGCATATTGAGTATGTCATGGACTGCTTGAAGAGTAACCCTGTGAAGGTAAGAAACATCAAACAGTATCTACTGGCAGCGCTATATAATGCACCACTTACAATAAACAGCTATTACCAGGCCATGGTCAACAACGATATGGCTGAAGGAAGAATTTAGGAGGAAAAATACAATGGCACAGAAATTTTCAATAAAACTGGATCCTATTAAGGATGGATTTACAGGAACAATAGAAAAGGCAGAAAGCACTGCCGGAAGATACGCAGTTATTGGCACCAATTATGATCACAGGTTTATCTCTGAAAAGCAGTTCAACTCATATACAGAGGAGTTGTCGAAGAAAGATACTATGGGACTTCTGATGACAGGGAACTTCATGGTCTTCTATGACACAACAAAGCTGATTGAGATCGATGGTGAAAGCTATTTTGTGGGAAGTGTCCTTGTAGTGGAACCAGCAGGTGATGATGAAATTCCTCATGCATATTCCTGGATGGATGATAGTGATATTGAAGAAGCGAAAGAGGATCTCTCAGCCTATTTGACGGAACTGATAATTGATGGCGAGCGCTATGACGCTCTGCATGTGGACTAAGGAGGAAAAAATGAGCAGAACAATACCAAGAGCATATGTTACAGCAGCATGGAGTAAAAACCGCGTGGATGCAGAAGACCAGGCGAGGAAATATTGCAGTGAACTGGTAAAGGCCGGATATTTACCACTTTGTCCGGTACTAGCATTTAGTGGGGTTATCAGTGACGACGATCCTGATGGTGAGAAGAAGCGCCGTGAAATGTCTGAGGACCTTCTTAAAAGAGCAAGATTTCTCGTTGTCTGCGGCAAGAAGATCAATGATGATGTCAGAGCTGATATCTCACTTGCAAAGCATTCAAAGGTGATACCTACAACACTGGAAGGTGTTCTGGAATGCGGTGAATAACGCTCCCATGCTGATAGAAAGGAAGTGATTATTTGCAGGAAGAAGTGTCCAAAAAGACGGTTCAATTCGCAGTGAATGGAACCAAACTGACAGCAAAGTTTCTCTGGAAAGCTCTTGTAGCCTTTAAGAGACATCACGATAAGAAAAAAGTCGAAAAAGAAGTAAAAAAGAATACTCCCAAAAGAGGCAAACAAACTGTAAAGCAGCTCGTAGGCCAGGGGCAGGGTGTTTCTGCTATGGAAATAGGAGACTCCGGAATCAGTGATTTCAAGCGAATTGCCAATAAATACGGTGTGGATTTTGCAATTACAAAAGATAAGACTGTTGATCCACCCAAATACACAGTATTTTTCAAGGCTAAGGATGCAGATGCTATTACAGCTGTATTAAAAGAATACGCAGCCAAGCAGACTAAACGTAAGAAAACACAGCAGAAGCAGCGTCCTAGTATCTTGCAGAAGCTTAAGAAGTTCAAGGAAATCGTTGCGAAAACAGCCAGACAGCCCAAGGAGCGCAGGAAGGAGCAGGAGAGATGAGAAAGAACTATAAAAAGCTCTTTATCCTGAATATCCCTTATGTGCTTGTGGGACTTGTGGGAACCAATGTTGGCGAAGCAATCCGCATAGCATCTGGAACCACTTCTTCAGAGAAATTGCAGAGTATAGTCATGGATGGAACTTTTGGTACGGCTTTTTCTAATCCGATGCCGAGTCTTAATCCAAGAGATCTGCTTGTGGGGCTGGCTATCGGAGCAGGGCTGAGGCTTGCTGTTTATATCAAAAGCAAGAATGCCAAAAACTTTCGCCACAACATTGAATACGGCTCAGCCAGGTGGGGGAAAAGAGAGGACATAGAGCCATACGTGGATCCTGTCTTTGAGAATAATGTTATTCTCTCCCAGACTGAGCGAATTACTATGAATAGCAGACCCGCGAATCCCAAGTATGCAAGAAATAAGAACCTTCTTGTAGTAGGTGGCTCCGGTTCAGGTAAGACCAGGTTTGTAATGAAACCCAATATCTTACAGATGCATTCAAGCTATGTTGTAACTGATCCCAAGGGCACTGTAGTAAATGAGGTTGGAAACGCGCTTGTAAAAAATGGTTATGTGATGAAAATCTTCAATACCATCAACTTCAAGAAATCAATGCATTACAATCCATTTGCCTATGTGCATGATGAAAAGGATATCCTAAAGCTCGTCACCACCCTGATAGCCAATACAAAAGGCGAAGGTAAATCAGGTGACGAATTTTGGGAAAAGGCGGAAAGACTCTTGTATTCAGCACTTATCGGATATATCCATTATGAAGCACCGGAGGAGGAGCAGAATTTTACAACTCTTCTGGAAATGCTCAATGCAATGGAGGTCAGGGAGGATGATGAGGAATTTAAGAATCCGGTTGACCTGATGTTTGAAGAGCTGGAAGAAAGAAATCCCGAGCACTTTGCAGTAAGACAGTACAAAAAATACAAATTAGCTGCCGGCAAGACAGCAAAATCAATACTTGTGAGCTGCGGAGCAAGACTCGCACCCTTTGACATAAAGGAGCTTCGCGAGATTACAGCTTACGATGAATTAGAGCTGGATACTCTCGGAGACAGGAAAACAGCACTGTTTTTGATCATGTCAGATACAGATGCCACATTCAATTTCCTGATTTCCATGGTATATACCCAGCTCTTTAATCTGCTCTGTGAAAAGGCAGATGATGTGTATGGTGGAAGGCTACCGGTGCATGTGCGCTGTCTTATAGATGAGGCGGCCAACATCGGACAGATTCCTAATCTGGAAAAGCTGATGGCTACCATACGAAGCCGCGAGATTTCTGCGGCGCTTGTACTACAGGCAAAATCGCAGCTTAAGGCAATTTATAAGGATAATGCTGACACCATCATAGGTAACTGTGATAGTCAGATATTCCTTGGAGGCTCTGAACAGACGACCCTTAAGGACCTCAATACCACACTCGGTAAAGAGACAATAGACATGTATAACACAGGAGAGTCCAGGGGAACCTCACAGAGTTTTAATACCAACTATCAGAAGCTGGGACATGATCTTATGAGTATCGATGAACTGGCGGTCATGGACGGAAGCAAATGTATTGTGCAGGTCCGTGGTGTAAGACCATTTCTCTCAGATAAATACGATCTGACACAGCACCCGAAGTACCCGCTCACAGCGGATGCAGACAAAAGGAACTGGTTCGATATCGAGAAGTTCCTTGATCACAACTTAATATTGAAACCTGATGACGAATATGAAGTCATCGACCTTGATGAAGATTAAGGCTCTTTCCTTGTGGCGATAAAGGTCACTTGGAACAGAGCCTTTTTCTATGCCCAAAACCAGGCTTTAAAGCTGTGAGGGCATTTAATATGCGCGCATATCCAGAGCTTAGTCGACGGGGCTTTGGAAAGACAACTGAATAGAAAAAGCAGGCTCCAAATAAATCACAGATTATAAGGAGGATAACCAAAAACGCAGTTAGAAAGAGGTGTTGCAAAAACATCTCTTTTTATATTTGGAGTCTGCAAACAAAAAACGACAAAATAACAATCATCTGCGTTTTTGGTTTTAAGAAATATGGCATTTTTCCAGAGCTCAATTGGAGCATTACAGACAGTGGTAGTAGCACTTGGCGCAGGCCTTGGAGTATGGGGAGGCATCAACCTTCTTGAGGGTTATGGCAATGACAACCCTGGAGCAAAGTCTCAGGGAATGAAGCAGCTCATGGCTGGTGGCGGTGTTGCCCTCATCGGAACTACACTTGTTCCTCTTCTTGCAGGTCTTTTTTGATCTGCCGGAGAGCGGAGAGGTTCATGGCAGGAGGCGGAGAAATCCGCTCCCTGCCTGACTAAATAAAAACTGAATATGGAACTAATAAGCAGAGTCCCGGGGAATGAAATGTTTATACCTGACGGAGGCAGACCCGGGGCTCTGGCATTTTAAGGAGGTAACAAGTGGACAGCATAATTGAGGCGATAGAGGACTGGTTTAGAGGTCTGCTTGTTTCAGGCATTATGAGCAACATTACAAATACTTTCTCTGCACTGAATAATCAGGTAGGCGAGATTGCAACAGAAGTCGGAATGACTCCGGCAAGTTTTTCACCGACCATTTTCAACATGATAAAAAACCTTGCAGAGAATGTAATCATGCCGATTGCAGGAATATTGCTCACCTTTATTGCCTGTTATGAGCTGATCCAGCTGGTTATAGGTCATAACAATCTGGCCAATTTTGAAACCTGGATCTTCTGGAAATGGATTTTCAAAACCTTCTT
>ODAI011352817.1_pt1 | contig 18469 bp, 14 predicted proteins | sample 1539321 | NCBI WGS metagenome assembly ODAI01 (sample SAMN02144231, study PRJEB22623) | gut metagenome | biome: sheep rumen | host: Ovis aries | place: New Zealand | reverse complement strand
GAAGAATCCAAGACGATGCAGACTGAGCTTGACCTTGTTGAAGGTATGCAGTTTGACCGCGGATATGTTTCCGCTTACATGGCAACAGATATGGAAAAGATGGAAGCGGTTCTTGATGATCCCTTCATTCTTATTACCGATAAGAAGATCAGCAACATCCAGGAGATTCTTCCTCTTCTTGAGCAGCTCGTTCAGTCAGGCAAGAAGCTTCTGATCATTGCTGAGGATGTTGAGGGCGAAGCTCTTACAACTCTTATTGTCAATAAGCTTCGCGGAACCTTCAATGTGGTAGCTGTCAAGGCTCCCGGATATGGTGACAGACGTAAGGCTATGCTTGAGGATATCGCCATCCTTACAGGTGGTCAGGTAATATCAGAGGAGCTTGGTCTTGAGCTTAAGTCAACTACCATAGATCAGCTCGGACGTGCCAAGAGTGTCAAGGTACAGAAGGAGAATACAGTCATCGTAGAGGGCGCTGGAGACAAGGCAGCCATCGAAGGCAGGATAGGACAGATCAAGCAGCAGATCGAGACTACAACATCTGATTTTGATAAAGAAAAGCTTCAGGAGAGACTTGCCAAGCTCGCAGGCGGCGTAGCCGTTATAAGAGTCGGTGCAGCTACTGAGGTTGAGATGAAGGAAGCCAAGCTTCGTCTTGAAGATGCACTTGCAGCTACCAGAGCGGCAGTTGAAGAGGGTATCATAGCAGGCGGTGGATCGGCATATATCCACGCATCCAAGGAAGTTGCCAAGCTTGCCGATTCTCTTGAAGGAGATGAGAAGACAGGTGCCAATGTAGTGCTTAAGGCGCTTGAGGCTCCTCTGTTCCATATAGCAACCAATGCAGGTCTTGAAGGCTCTGTAATAATCAACAAGGTATATGAGTCAGAGGTTGGTATCGGATTCGATGCTCTTAAGGAAGAGTATGTAGATATGGTTAAGGCAGGAATCCTTGACCCTGCCAAGGTTACACGTTCTGCTCTTCAGAATGCGACCAGTGTGGCAGCTACACTGCTTACAACAGAGTCAGTTGTAGCCAACATCAAGGAAGATACACCGGCTATGCCCGCAGGCGGCGGAATGGGCGGTGGAATGTACTAGGTTGTAACAAAAACTAATCGCCCACGGCTTATACGAGACCGTGGGCGAAAGATTTTGTAACAACCTTGCGTTTGTTCAGCAAAGCTGAATCAAACGCCTTATGGTGCAAGGGCAGTTTCGCTGAGAACTTGTAACGTTCTTACGTCTCGCTTGTGCGAGACGAAGGCTGAATCAAACGCCCTAAGATTCTTGTTGACAGTAAGTTTGAAGGGAAGTAATATAATAAAAGAAAGGCATTACCGGCAAACGGTTCGCCTTGGTTTATATGTTACTGAAGACAGCAACTAACCTTGCGAGTGGCGGTTGCTGTCTTTCATTTTCTGGATATTTCTGTCTCTGATTCTGAAGACTATAGCCAAGATCAATCCGACAATAGATGCGACAGAACCAAATACAGTCAGTAAAGTCATACTAACTACTTGATTATTACCTTTCACTAGATTTCCCAAACGAAAACACCTCCTTAATACAGGGAGTTCACGGATGATATATCCGGCAAAAGGCGAACCGCTTACCGTTCTAGGTAATGTCCAACATAATAATAACAGAACAAACATTCGTGGTCAATATGAAACAAACCAACTGTTCAGTATAATACTAGATATAGTATACCAGATGAATCTTGAGTATCTCGCTGAGTTTGGCTGCTACATAAAAACGAATTATGTCACTTAGATTGAACCGATTGGATGGGATGATTAGGCTTAGTCGGAACGATTTCGTTCCGACTTTTTAATTTGATGATTCTATGGTAGAATAGAAGCATTATGAGAAGATTGTTGGTTTATCTAAAAGAATACAGACTTCAGTGCGTATTGGCTCCGGCATTCAAGATGCTTGAAGCCTCTTTTGAGCTTATTGTGCCGCTTGTCATAGCCAGTCTTATCGATAAGGGAATAGGCTTAAGTGACACTGCTTACATATATAAGATGGTTGCATTGCTGGGACTTCTGGCGGTTGTTGGACTTACTGTATCCATAACCGCACAGTTTTTTGCGGCTAAGGCAGCTATCGGATTTGCCACTAAGCTTAGGAGTGAGCTTTTCAGGCATTTGCTTGAGCTGTCATATGCTGAAGTAGACACCATAGGTACTTCTGCCATGATCACACGTATGACAAGTGATGTCAATCAGGCGCAGAACGGTGTCAACATGTTCTTAAGACTCTTTCTTCGAAGTCCTTTTGTAGTATTCGGAGCCATGATCATGGCATTTACCATAGATATACAGGTGGCACTTATATTCGTGGGCACGATTGTCGTACTTTTTGCGGTAGTCGGCTTTATCATGTCACGCAATATACCTGCACTTAAGAAAGCGCAGGAAAGCCTTGACAGGGTTACCGGCAAGACAAGAGAGAGCCTTAACGGTGTAAGAGTCATCAGAGCCTTCAGGCTTGAGGGAGATTCCATTGCTTCCTTTAACGGAATTAATGCTGAGCTTACGGGAAGACTTAAGAAAGCAGGACACATCTCAGGTCTTATGAATCCGCTTACATATATTCTCATTAATCTCGGCATAGTACTTGTCATACTGGAGGGAGGTGTCAGAGTGGATATGGGGATACTTACGCAGGGACAGGTGGTTGCGCTCTATAACTATATGTCACAGATACTTGTGGAGCTTGTTAAGCTTGCCAATCTCGTGGTGACACTTAATAAAGCACTTGCAAGCGCAGGCAGAATATCCGATATATTCGACATTAAGCCTTCGATGCGGGAAGGGATCGGAGTGGATACGGATACCGATGCGGATGATGATGAACTTGAGAGTAAGAATGATTATGGCAGAGAGGCTGTACGCTTTCAGGATGTATCCTTCACATATCCGGGAGCATCGGAGGAGTCTCTGTCGGATATAAGCTTTACGGCCATGAAGGGAGAGACCATAGGTATAATAGGCGGAACAGGAAGCGGTAAAAGTACCGTAGCTTCGCTTACAGCCAGATTCTATGATACGGACAGGGGAGATGTATATCTCTTCGGACATGATATCAAGGATTATTCCTACGAACAGCTGCATGATATGGTGGGTATAGTGATGCAGAAGGCTGTTCTTTTTTCGGGAACCATAGAGGATAATATGAGAATGGCCGCAAAAGATGCGGACAGAGACAGAATAGAGGCGGCAATAGAGTCCGCACAGGCAAAAGAGGTTGTGGCCGGTAAGGGAGGACTTGAAGCTGTAGTAGAGCAGGGAGGAAGGAACTTCTCCGGAGGACAGAGACAACGACTGTCTATAGCAAGGACACTTGCCATGGGGACCCCAATAGTCATCCTTGATGACAGCTCGTCGGCTCTTGATTATGCAACGGATCTTAAGCTTAGAAGGGCTCTTAAAGAGCTTCCTGATGATACTACCGTGTTCATCATCTCCCAGCGGACATCCTCCATACAGCATGCGGATAAGATCATAGTGCTTGATGACGGACATATGGTGGGTATGGGAAGACATGAGGAACTCCTGCGGACATGCGAGCTGTATAAGGAGATACACGACAGCCAGCTTCACAGATAACAGGCTGGGTAATGATATTTAGGAAAAATATGACCGGAATGAATAAGAATCAGGAAATAAATACAGTAAAGAAGACAGCGACCATGAAGATGCTTATGTCATATCTTAAAAAGCATACGCTTCTTGTGGTCATCTCCATATTACTTGCACTGGCATCAAGCCTTACGGCGCTTTTGGTGCCGGTTATATTCGGTGATGCCATTGACTGCATTATGGATGATTTCACTCTTCTTCCTATGATGCTTATGATGGGGCTTGCGGTGGTTCTGCTCACAGCCCTTATGCAGTGGATAATGACTATTGTCAATAATAAGATCACATATGAGGTGACTAAGGATATCCGTAATGATGCCTTTGAGAAGATACAGAAGCTGCCCCTTGCCTTTCTTGATACGCATTCTGTGGGAGAACTGGTAAGCCGTATGGTGGCGGATGTCGATACTCTCGCAGACGGGCTTTTAGTGGGATTCACACAGGCATTCACAGGTATAGTCACAATATTCGGTACAATATATTATATGTGGACCTTAAGCCGTATGACGACCGTGGTTGTGGTATGTGTGACACCGTTGTCACTTTTTGTAGCCAATTTCATCGCGAAGCATACACATGATTTGTTCGTTGAACAGTCCCTCACGAGGGGTGAGCAGACTGCTCTCATAGATGAGATGATAGGCAATGAGAAGGTGGTGAAATCCTTCGGATATGAGGATGAGGCGCTTGAAAGGTTCAATGAGGTCAATGACAGGCTGGCAGGTTGCTCCCTAAAGGCGCTGTTCTATTCATCTACGGTCAATCCTTCCACACGGTTTGTCAACTCCGTGGTATATGCTCTTGTAGCTTTTGTGGGTGCATTCAGGGTAATAGGGGGACATATTACGGTAGGAAGCCTTACTGCGCTTCTTACCTATGCGACTCAGTATACCAAGCCCTTCAATGAGATATCGGGTGTAGTGACTGAGCTTCAGAACGCCTTCGCCTGCGCATCAAGAGTGTTTGCACTGATAGAAGAGAAGGAAGAGAGCAATATTGAGATTAGTATAGCTTTTACAGCACCGGCTGATGAAGGAAGTACACCAATGGCTGGTCAGATGCCGCTAAAAGGCACGCTGAGAGGGGATGTAGACATAGATTCGGTATTTTTTGCATATGTTAAGGACAGACCGTTGATAGAGAATTTCTCCCTGTCGGTTAAAAGAGGACAGACCGTAGCCATAGTCGGTCCTACGGGCTGCGGTAAGACTACGCTTATTAACCTTCTGATGCGTTTCTACGATACGGATAAGGGAAGGATATCGGTGGATGATGAGGATATCACCGCCATTACCAGACAGAGGCACAGAAGCCGGTTCGGAATGGTGCTTCAGGAGACATGGATCATGAATGGTACAGTGCTTGACAATATAAGGATAGGCCGACCGGATGCCACAAGGGAAGAATGTATAGCTGCGGCTAAGGAAGCGCACGCACACAGCTTCATTAAGAGGCTTCCGAAGGGATATGATACGATCCTTGCGGAAGACGGAGGAGACTTAAGCGTGGGACAGAAGCAGCTTCTGTGCATTACAAGGGTCATGCTGGCCCTGCCGCCGATACTTATCCTTGATGAAGCAACATCAAGCATAGATACCCGTACAGAGATACGCATTCAACAGGCGTTCCATAAGATGATGGAGGGCAGGACGAGTTTTATAGTCGCGCACAGACTTTCGACCATTATGGATGCGGATATAATCGTGGTCATGAGGGACGGACATATAGTCGAACAGGGAGATCATAACAGCCTTCTTAAAAAGGGCGGCTTCTATAAAGAACTCTTCGAGGCACAGTTCGCACATTGACGATGTATATATAGAAGAGTATAATATTTAGGTAGTTTTACCGACAGAGGCACTACATGTTGTGCGCTTTGATCATAAGATGATACTTGGAGGATTACAATGATAAAAGAGAGACTTGAAGATTATGTGCTTAGTATTCCCGATTTTCCGGAGCCCGGAATAATCTTCAGAGATATCACGAGCGTTCTTCAGGATGAAGACGGATTACATATGGCTATAGATGCGATGCAGGAGCTTGTGAAGGAGCTTGATTATGATGTGATCGCAGGAGCGGAGTCAAGAGGCTTTATATTCGGTACTCCGATTGCCTATAATCTGCATAAGCCCTTTGCGCTGGTACGCAAGAAGGGCAAGCTTCCCCGTGAGACGGTGGAGACTTCTTATGAGCTTGAGTACGGTACGGCTACCATTGAGATGCATAAGGACAGCATACGTCCGGGACAGAAGGTGCTTATAGTTGACGATCTTATAGCGACGGGAGGAACTCTGGAAGCAACCATAAGACTTGTGGAGCAGCTTGGCGGTGAAGTAGTCGGAGTTCTGGTCCTCATGGAGCTTAAGGGGCTTAAGGGAAGAGATAAGATCAAGTGTCCCGTGTATTCCGCTATACAGTACGAGGGTAAGTGATCATCGCATAGCGATATACAGAAAGTGAAACAGTGGTGTGCATATCCGGTGCACACAGAGGAGATTATGAAAAGAAGGTGGATGTATGGAGGAGAAGAGACTCGTAACATCTACAACTGAAGATCACGGAATAGTCTTCGATGACGGTCGCATAGAATCCATCGGTGAGTTTCTCTCACCTAAGGAATTATATGACGATCTGATTTCTCATGTCAGAAAATATCACCCATCAGATGATATAAGCCTTATTGAGAAGGCGTATAAGGTTGCTAATGAGGCACACGAGGGGCAGGTACGCAAGTCCGGTGAGCCCTATATCGTGCACCCATTGCATGTGGCCAATATCCTTGCCGATCTTGAAATGGATAAGGAGACTATAGCGGCAGGTCTTTTGCATGATGTGGCTGAGGATACGGACTGGACAATAGCCGATCTTGAACTGGAATTCGGCGAAGATGTGGCGCATCTGGTGGATGGAGTGACAAAGCTTGACAATCTGCAGATGGCAGAGACCGTCGGAGCCGATAAAGCAACTGACAGAGCAGAGATGCAGGCTGAGAACCTTCGTAAGATGTTTTTAGCCATGGCAAAGGATATAAGAGTCATAATAATCAAGCTTGCGGACAGGCTTCATAATATGCGTACACTTAAGCATATGCCTGTTGAGAAGCAGCAGAGGATCGCAAGGGAGACTCTCGATATATACAGTCCCATTGCCCAGAGGCTCGGTATCTCCAAGATCAAGGTGGAGCTTGATGATCTAAGCCTTAAGTATCTCCAGCCTGATATATATTATGATCTTGTGGATAAGATCGCAATACGTAAGAGTGAGAGAGAGAAGTATATAGAAGGTATCGTGCTTAAGGTCAAGCAGCACATAGACGATGCCGGTATCAAGGCAGAGGTGGACGGCAGGATCAAGCACTTCTTCTCCATATATAAGAAGATGAAGAACCAGAATAAGACCATAGAGGAGATCTATGATCTCTTCGCGGTTCGTATTATAGTTGATTCGGTCAAGGACTGCTACGCGGCGTTAGGTGTGATTCATGAATTGTATACTCCCATACCGGGACGCTTCAAGGATTATATCGCCATGCCCAAACCCAATATGTATCAGTCCATACATACTACACTAATAGGCGAATCAGGGCAGCCCTTCGAGATACAGATCCGTACATGGGAGATGCATAAAGCGGCTGAATATGGTATAGCAGCCCACTGGAAGTATAAGGAAGCATCTGACGGTAAGAAGGGCAACTTCGGCGAGGAGGAAAAGCTGACATGGCTTCGACAGATACTTGAGTGGCAGAGAGATATGTCGGATAATAAGGAGTTCATGCAACTGCTTAAGAGCGATCTGGATCTCTTCTCCGACAGCGTGTACTGCTTTACTCCGAGAGGCGAGGTCAAGAATCTTCCGGCGGGAAGCACGCCGATAGATTTTGCGTATGCCATACACAGTGCGGTGGGCAATAAGATGGTCGGCGCAAGGGTCAACGGCAGACTTGTGACCATAGATTATGAGATACAGAATGGTGACAAGATAGAGATAATCACATCCCAGAATTCCAAGGGACCGAGCCGCGACTGGTTGGGCATTGCCAAGTCGACTCAGGCCAAGAATAAGATCAATCAGTGGTTCAAGGCCGAGCGCAAGGATGACAATGTCATAAGAGGTAAGGAAATGCTCATATCCTACTGCAAGGCTCACGGCTATGATGTCACTGAATTGAAGAATAGCAAGTACGAGGAGCGCATCATGCGCAAGTATGGCTTCCATGACTGGGAGAGCGTCCTTGCAGCCATAGGCCACGGAGCATTAAAGGAGGGACAGATTGCCAACAGGATCATCGAGATGTATCTGGATGATCATAAGAAGGAGATCACCGATGCCGAGGTTACGGAGATAATAGCCGATGCTGCAGCCAGAGCGAAGAAGAATAGCGATAAGAACAGCAGCGGTATAGTCGTCAAGGGAGTACATGATGTATCCGTAAGATTCTCCAAGTGCTGTAATCCGCTTCCGGGCGATGAGATAGTCGGCTTTGTCACAAGAGGAAGAGGTATATCCATCCATCGTAATGACTGTATCAATATCCTAAGCCTTACGGAGTCCGAGAGGGTGAGGCTTATAGATGCCGAATGGCAGGATGATGTTACGGATGATAACAGCATGTATCAGGCGGAGATCGTTATATATGCCAATAACCGCAACGGACTTTTGGTGGATGTATCGAGAGCTCTTACAGAGAAGAATATTAGCATCACGTCGCTTAATACAAGGGTCAGCAAGCAGGGAGTATGTACAATGATGCTTTCCTTTGAGACTAAGGGAAGAGAAGAGCTTAACAGGATAATAGAGAAGCTTAATTCCATACAGGGAATGATAGATATCGAGAGAAGGACAGGCTGACTTAAGCTTCAGGTATCGGCAGAGCACAGGAGAGAGAATGTTGAAGATAGGTAGGATAGTATTAAGCGTATGCGCCACCAACTGCTATTTCATATATCATGAAGGAGAAAGCGATTGCATATTCATAGATCCGGCAGACAGAGGCGACTATATATATGAGGTACTTAAGAGCAAGGGCTTTAATGTGACGCATATACTCTTAACCCACGGGCATTTTGATCATATATGGGGATGTTCGAAGCTAAGAAGCCTTACGAGTGCACCGGTATATGCCCTTGATCTTGAGCAGGATGTGCTTGAGAATGCCATGCTTAATTCCTCTGAGGCAGCAGGAAGATCATGTACCGTGAAGGTCAATAACTATGTTAAAGACGGAGATATACTTGAGCTTAACGGCTTTAAGATACAGGTACTTGCCACGCCGGGACATACGAAGGGCTCATGCTGCTTCTACCTTCCGGATGATGATATACTTATAAGCGGCGATACCCTTTTCCATGAAAGTGTAGGCCGCACGGATCTTCCGACCGGAAGCATGAGTGAACTTACGCATTCCATTGAGGAGAAGCTTGTACCGCTTCCTGATAATACCAAGGTTTATCCGGGACACGGAGACAGTACTACCATCGGGCACGAAAGGCAGTATAACCCGTTCTGGCCCGTAAGATAAGTAATGCCTGACACAGTCAGGCATACATTTTTTTCTTGCGTTCTATCATCATATCGATATCATTGATATAGAGCTTCAGATCCTTGTGGGTATCGCATCGCGTTATCAATGCACTGCCGTCAGGCTGTATCGCAACGTGCTTGGATACCGTACCTGCGCCGCAGGCAACTATATCCTGAACCTCTTCCATCATAAGTATATTGTATATTCCTTCCCTGCCGGCGGCAGCATATCCTGTATTCTCAAGATTACCGCTTATATTCTTCTGTCTGTACAGATAGTATGGCTTAAGACCGATGGAAGCCGCAGTCTCTTCCGTAAGGGTCATGGCCGTCTCGTAATCAATATCCGTATTGCGAAGCTTGTCGCAGGCATCCTTGGATTCCGTAAGTATCTCAGCCAATCTGCTTCCGCGCTTAAGAGCCAGAGAATGTACCGTCAGATCATCAGGCTTAAGGCAAGCCACGTTACGCAGCGTATACCTTATATCATCCATATCCTCACCCGGAAGCCCAAGTATTATGTCCATATTGATATTGTCAAAGCCTGCCTCTCTTGCAAGCTCATAAGCCTCTATGGTCTGTGCGGCTGTAGCTTTCCTTCCTATGAGCCTAAGTGTCTCTTCGTTGAAGGTCTGGGGATTGACGGATATCCTGTCGACTCCGAGCTCCTTTAATACGGTAAGCTTCTCCCGGTCTATGGAATCCGCTCTTCCGGCCTCTACGGTGAATTCCCTTATGGTCGATATATCGACCCTGTCAATCACATAACCTATAAGCCCGGATAATTGCGCGGCGCTTAATGTGGTGGGGGTGCCGCCACCGATATATATGCTGTCAAGCCTCCTTCCTCCGAAGGCTGATGCTACATAGTCTATCTCCTTTTTTAGCGCCTCTATGTATCCGGCGATTGCCTTAGTGTGTGTGGCTATGGGATAGGACATGAAGGAACAGTACATACATCTGCTGGGACAGAAGGGGATGCCTATATACAGGCTGTAGCCCGTTGCCAGAGCTGCGGCATTGTCTGCGATGCCATGCAGGATGCGGCGTTCGCGCAGCGCTATATCCGTAGCAAGGTGAGCCTTCTTGTCGGAGCAGAGATAGTAGTCCTTCATATAAGAGACAGCTTTTGCTTCATCCGCTCCATGCAGCAGGCAGTTCATGGCAAGCTTGGTAGGTCTTATACCGGTAAGAGTACCCCATGGAAGAGAATGTCCGGTGTATTCCGTCAGGGCGTTGTATAACTGCCTCTTTAACTCGCTTTTATATGCGGGTCTGTCATCATACAGCCCGTTGCTTATGGTGATGCTGCGCGAATATCCGTCGGATACGCATTCTTTAACGGATATCAGGTCGCTGCCTGCATATACGGCGAACTTAGGACACATATCCTTAGGACCATCCTGATTATCAGGGATAACTCTGATATCCTCTGCGGGATAAAAGGCTTTGATCAGGGAATGAACGTCATATATGAAGCTTTCATCGTTGATGGTTACATATATCATATGGCTGCCTCCATGATAGACAGTATACCACAAAACCCATGTTATGCCATTAATTACTGCCATAACGATGTATTTGTGATATAATAAACCGTCCGGTGGATGGTTTAATCTTACGTATTGCTATTGTCCGTCCGGTGACAGCTAAGTATTATAAAAGAAGGTAGATAAATGACATTATCGGATTATCTTAATCATTATCTTGTTGCATCGAAGATGCTTATATTCCTCGGACTTGCTCTGGTGTGTACCATAGTATCGGTGCTTTTGATCCTGTTATCGGCCAAAAGCAGTGCGCGGGGCAGGACACGTATATTAAGACAGAGGGCATTTGTCAGACGGGCATATAATCTTACCGAGAGGTATTATGAGATGATATTCTCAGCCACCTCGATATTGTCCTTTTTGTCGGCATACTATCTGATCGAGAGATTTGTAACCGAAGGAGCATTTCATGAGTTCTGGACAGATCATTCGGACATGCTGCTGCTTGTCATGATCATTCTTTCGTGCGTCATCAATTCGGCTTTTGACAGGGTATATGTTCCGCTTAAGAATGTGTCAACCGAGGAAAAGGGCTCGGTCAGACTTATCGGAATGCTCTATATAATACTGATATTCATGTATATCAAGTTCATATATGAGAATAATAATTATGACGGCTTCATAATCTATTTTCTGGGTCTTATGGTGGGTAGATATGCTTATTTTGATTCATCCTTCAAGGACTTTATCATATCGATTAAGAACGCGGCGCATAATATACCGCTTTTGCTTCTGGGACTTGCCAATACCGCCATCATGTGTCTGTACGGCTTTAGTGTCAAGTACCTGCTTAAGAGTAACGGAGTTCTTGTCAGTACATTTTTTGCGCACATATTCCTTGTGGTGGCGATATTTATCATATATCATACGAGATTTATTAAGATATTTATCAGGGAAGCGGATATGAAGAGGGGCAGGGCGGCAATTGATGACCGTCGGGGTGCTGATACGCATCGAACGGATGATGCGGGCTGGGATGATGAGAATGACGGCTATGATGAATACGAGGAGCCGGAGTCATATTCATATTCAGATGATGATTACTATGATGACGGTGAGTATTATGACTGAGCAAAAAAGGCGGATTTTGGGGAGGCAGAATCCTATCTTTTGCTGGATATTGTACGGATTATGCTATATAATTAACTATTATGGAGTAAACTGATATATTTAGTCATTGCTCCGGCATCGGATACAATGCAGGAATTCACGGATATTACGGGGATACGGAGTGAAGATGTTGTCTGTCGAATCTGATATTTGGCTCGCCACCTTGCACAATGCACTTGACGTGGAGGATTTATATGAATGAATCTATCAATTTAACAGCAATATATATGACTAATCTGATAGGCGGACTTATGATGTTGATGCTGCTTATCTGCAGAGGGTGGAAGATACATACCAGACGCCTGACAAGTATAATCCTTCAGGTTATGATAATCACGGTTCTTTTGGGGTGTATAATGGACCCGCTTGTATTCTATGCGGACGGAAGAGAAGGATGGGGCAATTATTTTATTGTCTATGCAGGTAATTCCCTGCTATACCTGCTTAATATCATTATAGGTCCCTGCTTTGTCACAATTGTGTATAAGTACATTAATGAACGAATATCCAAGCTTCATATTAATCTTATATATATTCTGTGTGCCATGGAAGCAGTACTTTTGCTTGTCAATCTTTTTGTTCCCATAGTTTTCGATGTGAGTGATGATAATGTATACAGCAGACACTTCTTCTTCTGGATATATCTGGCAATGGAGGTTGCGCTCCTTTTTGACGGTGTCATAATCTTCATCAAGGCCAGAAGGCACGGAAGAGCGCGTAAGTATATACCGATGTGGCTGTTCATAGTGCCTATCGCAATCGGCTCTCTGGTGCAGGGGCTCAGCTACGGGGTCTCTCTTATATGGCCGTGTGTGGGCATATCCGTATGCGGTCTGGTCATCGGACTTAAGAGCGAAGGTATTGTGTTAGACAGACTGACAGGGTTGTATAACCGATATTATTTTGAGAATGTTAAGTCTTCATTGCGTAAGAATCATTCGGGAGATTTCTCCGGAATGATGTTAGATATCAATGAATTCAAGAAGATCAATGATAAATACGGACATGCCGAGGGTGATGCGCTCCTTAAGACCTTTGCGGATATTCTGACGGATATCGTAAGGTCATCGGGAGCAGTTATGAGGATAACGGCAGACAGATTCTTCATACTGTTAGATTCTTTATCGGAGGAAGCGCTGTCGAATTGCAAATTTGCGATCCTTAATGCCATAGATGCATATAACAGGACGGCGGGTAAGCCCTATAAGCTGTCGGTATCGATAGGTACCAATAATTTCAACATCAAGGAATTCGAGGTCAACGACCTTCTGGATTCATTCGAAAAGGTGATGACAGCCGTTAAGTATGGCTATGAATCTCCTGTAGAGGAACAGATATAGAGTGTATTGCGGATACTTACAGTACCATGTCCTTTCGTGATAAGTGCTATAAGCTGTATAAGTGATATAAGTGGTATAAGTGATACAGATGATACAAATGATACAAGTGATATAGGTGGGACAAGGTGGCATATGGCCGGATGTGATGACTGCGCATATATTGAATATGATGAAGAGGACGAGGAATACTATTGTTCGGTAGATATGGATGAGGATGATTATTACAGATTCATATCGGGTGAACGTAAGGAGTGTCCTTTTTATAGAAATGGTGATGAATACGCTGTGGTAAAACACCAGATTTAGTGAAGGGAGAGTTAGGGATGAGTGATGTAACCAATTTTAAGTGCCCTTGTTGCGGTGCCAAGCTTGGCTTTTCGGGCAGCACGGGAGAGATGACCTGTGAGTATTGCGGTGCAAGCTTTGATATGGAGCAGGTCAAGGCTGCGGAGGAGGCAGAGAAGGAGAACGGTGCAGGATCGTCTCTGTCGTGGGAACATTCCACTCAGAACGCACTTACGGATGAGAATGGCAAGATAAGGGGATATAAGTGTCCTTCATGTAATGCGGAGATGGTGGCTACAGACTTAACGGCGGCGATGGAATGTCCATACTGCGGTAATCAGGCTATAGTTGAGCAGTCCTTCGAGGGTGTATATAAGCCTGATGTGGTGATCCCCTTTGCTGTGGATAAGGAGACTGCCAAGAGTAAGCTTAAGGATTTTATCAAGGGCAAGAAGCTTCTGCCGGCGAATTTCGCTGACGGAAGAAGAATAGATAATATAACAGGACTGTATGTTCCTTTCTGGCTTTTTAGCTGTCATGCGGAAGGATTTGTGAATTTCGAGGGCTATAAGGAGAAAAAGTGGTCGGATGCCAAGGCGGATTATGTGAAGAAGGATTACTACAGCCTTAAGAGAAGCGGTGAGATGGACTTTGACAGGATACCGGTAGATGCGGCTACGCAGATGGATGATGCTACCATGGATTCCCTTGAACCATATGATATGTCTAAGGCTGTGGCCTATGATGCCGCTTACTTTAGCGGATATTTAGCTGATAAATATGATGTGACAAGTAAAGACTCAGAGCCCAGAGCCAATGAGAGAGTCCAGAATACCTTCAGAAGTAAGATGCGTGATGAAGTTAAGGGCTACGAGGGTGTGAGTCAGAAGGCTGAGAGCATAAGCTTAAGTCGGGGTAAGTCCGAGTATGCAATGCTTCCGGTATGGATGATGTCAGGACAGTTCGAGGGCAAGACATATCAGTTCGCGGTTAACGGCCAGTCGGGAAGACTGGTGGGTGAATTACCGGTCGACAAGGGCAAGTATTGGCTTCAGGTAGCTTTGGGAACGGTTGTTACATTCATCATTCTCTTCGCACTTGTATTCTTCTTCGGACGTAACGGAGGAATATCGGGCAAGGCTGCCGCAGCGTGTCTTGTGGTGGCGCTTATTGTAGGATTCATAAGAGGCGGTATCCTTAAGGGAGCCATGAAGAATATATCTATACAACAGCAGGCCAAGAGATATGTGGTGGAGGCGTCTGTTAAGCTGAGAGCGCCTGTTGACAGATTCCTGTATACCAAGACGGAACGCAAAGAGAAGGCACAGAATTCATAGCGCAGGTATGAACACAAATATGAATATCAAATACGGATTAAGAAAAAGCATATGTATATTGCTCGCAGGTATCTGTATACTGGCGGCAGGCTGTGGGAAACCTAAGCCTGCCTATTCTGAGCCCGTAAGTCTGGTAGAGCCAATGGTGCCGGAGACTATTGAGGCTAATACCACGGTAGAAGAGCCTGCCAAAGCCAATACCACGGTAGAAGAGCCTGCCGAAGCTAATACTTACACATCAAAACAGGCAGAATCCGAACCCGATGCAGATGAAGAGACGACTAAGCATAAGGAATCGGAAGAGGATACCGCTCATACGGATGAGTTGGCTGAGGATGGGAAATATACAGCAGCATTGGATGTGGCTGCCTATATTAACGCATACGGGCATCTGCCGTCTAACTTCATTACCAAGAAGGAAGCCGGTAAACTTGGCTGGGAAGGTGGTTCTCTTGAACCCTATGCGCCGGGGATGTGCATAGGCGGCGATTACTTCGGGAATTACGAGGGACTCTTACCCACAGCACCGGGGCGGGAGTATCATGAATGCGATATCGATACTCTTGGCAAGAGCAAGCGTGGCGCAAAGCGTCTGATATACTCCAATGACGGACTGATATACTATACCTCCGATCATTATGCTTCATTTACGCTGCTCTACGGCGACCCGTAGAAGACAATGGCGGGAGTGCCTGCGATCAGATAATATGACAGCTCTTTTAAGGAGCAAACGGTACACAGCGATTTGGGTTTTGGATGGTAGATTAAGATGGATAATGCTTTTAAAATAGATCTAAGTAATGTATATTCGGTGGATGAATTCCACGACGTGTTAAGAGAAGAATTGCCGCTTCCGGAGTATTACGGCGGAACTCTGGATGCATTACATGATGTACTTTCGGATGTGGGAAGGAACTGGCATATAACATTCACGGGCTGTTCCGATGCCGAGGCAATACTGGGTAAGTACTTTAGGACGCTTAGGAGAATGCTTAAGGATACAGAGAAAGAGTGTCCGGAGCTTGAAGTGACACTGGAAGACTGACAGATTATATATATCATATATACCATAAGATTATCAAGGAGAGAAAAATGGCAGACAGACCGATAGGAAGAAAGAAGAATATCACCGCAGGCGGAAGCGGAGTACATAAAAGAGGAGGCGGACTGGGTACGGGACCAGTAGGAAGCGGTAATGTACCGGGAGGCTCTTATGATTCCGCAGGCGGCAATGTAACAAGAGGAGGCAGAAGAAGTCCGCTCATGTTCATAATAATCGCTGCCGTTCTCCTGCTTGGCGGTGGCGGGGGAATATCGACATTCCTTGGAGGCGGCGCTGAGCAAACCTACGAAGAAGCGGATTACGGACAGAATCCACAGGCGGCACAGAATACACAGTCGTCACAGAATCAGTCATATGGTGGAGGCAGTTCACTCATAGGGGCATTACTCGGCGGCGGAAGCAGCGCATATACCGGAGGGCAGTCCGCAGCATGGAGCGGTAAGCCCAATACGGGAATGCTTAATACATCGGTTGCAAGCGGAGCAATGGATAAGCGCACTGTCATAAAGGGTGACGGCAGGGATATCGTGACGATCATGGTCTATATGTGCGGGACAGACCTTGAGAGCAGGTCGGCCATGGCGTCGAAGGATCTTAAAGAGATGCTTGCCGCAGATACAGGCGATAATATTAATCTCGTAATATATACGGGTGGCTGTAGGAAGTGGCAGAATAATATGGTATCAAGCAGCGTCAACCAAATATATCAGATCAAGGACGGCCAGCTTGTGTGCCTTGAGGATAATATGGGACAGGCTGCAATGACGGCACCGGAAACACTTACGGGCTTTATTAAGTATGCAGCAGGCAATTTTCCGGCAGACAGATATGATCTTATTATGTGGGATCACGGCGGAGGTTCCATAAGCGGCTACGGATATGATGAGAAATACGCTTCTGCCGGTTCCATGAACCTCTCAGGAATAAATAGGGCGCTTAAGGCGGGTGGAGTTGATTTTGATTTCGTGGGCTTTGATGCATGTCTTATGGCTACGGTTGAGACGGCGCTTGTGGTAGCCAATTACAGTGATTATCTCATAGCATCGGAAGAGACAGAGCCCGGAATAGGCTGGTATTATACGGACTGGCTGAATGCTTTGGGCAGGAATACCTCAATGCCCACAACAGAGATCGGTAAGAACATAATAGACTCATTTACCACGGCATGCGAGCAGACGGTATCGGGACAGAAGACCACACTTTCCCTTATTGATCTTGCAGAGCTTAAAGCTACGGTTCCGTCGGAGCTTGCGGCTTTTTCCAAGAATACGTCAGAGCTTATAGAGAATAAGCAATTCAGCGTTGTATCGGATGCAAGAGGCAACACAAGGGAATTTGCATCCTCATCCAAGATCGATCAGGTGGATCTAATTGATTTTGCGAACAGACTCGGAACGGCTGAGGGTAAGGAGCTTGCGGATGCACTGCTTGGGTGCGTGAAGTATAACAGAACCAGCCGCAGTATGACCAATGCCTACGGTCTGTCCATATACTTCCCTTATAAGAAGGCATCCAATGTGGACAATATGGTTAATACATATGAAGCCATAGGGATGGATGAGGAATATACGAAATGTATACAGAGCTTTGCGTCCATGGGCGTGGCAGGGCAGGTAGCAACAGGCGGTACCCAAACGGCAATGGGCTCACTTTTCGGTGATATGTCCGGAAGTGCGGGAAGCGGCAGTTCACTTGATTCGGCTGCGATGATAGGACAGCTTCTTACAAGCTTTATGGGAAGTGATTTCTCGTCCATCGCAGGACTGACATCCGCCAATACCGGCTTTCTGGGAAGAAGCCTTGATATAGACAGAGCCGCAGAATATATTGCGTCGTCGCACCTTGATGCCGATTCTTTATTCTGGACCTCCAACGCAGACGGTGACACAGTGATAGCCTTGCCCGATGAACAGTGGCAGTATGTGAAGGATTTGGAGCTCAATGTTTTCTATGATGACGGTGAAGGCTATGTGGATCTGGGGCTTGACAACGTATTCGAATATGATGAGGAAGGTAACTTATTAGCACCCGCTGACAGGACATGGCTGTCTATAGAGGGTCAGCCGGTGGCGTATTATCATATAGATACGCAGGGCGATGAGAATGATTATATCATCACGGGCAGGGTTCCGTGCATGCTTAACGGTGTAAGATGTGAGCTTATCATTGCTTTTACATCGGAGAATGAGAACGGCTGCATAGCCGGAGCAAAGTATGATTACGTTGACGGTGAGACCGAGACGATAGCCAAGAACCTGACGGAGCTTGAGGTGGGTGATAGGATAGATTTTATCTGTGATTATTATACCTATGATAAGGAGTACAGTGACAGCTATTATCTGGGGGATACGCTTACCGTGTCTAAGGATATGGAGGAAATGCTTATAAGCAACACGGATGTGGGAGACGGTACGGCACTTATGACCTATTGCTTCACTGATCTGTATGGTCAGAAGTACTGGACATCGCCTCTGAAGTATTAAGCTTAGAACGCTGAACGAGTTCCTTGGGCGACATGCCGTATTCCTTCTTGAAGGCACGGTAGAAGCTTGAATAATCGTCAAAGCCGTAATTATTATATACCTGAGAGATAGGCTCCCCTCCCATGATG
>ODAI014007638.1_pt1 | contig 18470 bp, 11 predicted proteins | sample 1539321 | NCBI WGS metagenome assembly ODAI01 (sample SAMN02144231, study PRJEB22623) | gut metagenome | biome: sheep rumen | host: Ovis aries | place: New Zealand | reverse complement strand
TAGAATAAAATTACCACTACGTCTGAATTATCTTTTGTGGAATTTGGAAATCAGAAATTTCATTTCAGAGTGAGTGTGGAATATGGCTCGAGAATTCACGAAATCTTTTTGGTTGTAGCATTAACTTTCATTTTAATTTTTGAAAGGTCGAGTGATTTGGAAGAATTAGATTGAATAGTGATAGTTTCATTTCAAGAATCACTTCATTCTGGGTCGTAGTCAATATGTGTAATAGAAAGTTGGTAATCAGATGGATTGAAAGATTCAGATTTTTCTTCTTTTGTTTCCTTTTCAGAAGTCTTTGAAGAATAGCAGTATGAGTCTAGCTGAATATCTCAAGAATAAAGGTAAACACATGCTCACGCATCCACGAATCAGAATGATTTACTGAATGTATCGATTGTATTTGAGTATAGAATTCCATCTATGTATTTTTTCGTAGTAGCAGTAGAAGTTTTTAAGTAATAATTATGATTTTTGAAATCAATATCGTATGGAAGAAATGATTGTAAAGTGATAGATTCTGGCGTTTTTGGTTCTAATGAAACTATTTTTATTTGCTTTCCGTCATTCTGAGGAGCCTGCTCCGAAGAATCCACTATACTTCAACTCTGTCATTCTGAATGTAATGAAGAATCTTGTGTACTTCATGTTCAAATTATATCTCCTGTTTGGACAACATTTCATGAAGATGTTCAACAAAGTTCTTCTCTACTTGGGCAAGAACATCCACCTCATCATCACACGTATTTCACCTTTTCAACTATCTTTTCGTTATATTGTGAAGTAGTAGAAAAATACTTTAAAGCTGATTCATCGAATCCTGGCGAAAAATTATCTATGTTGTCCATATTATCTCCACATGAATGAACGTAACCTTCGTGATAATTTGACTTTTCTAATGATCAAGTTGTAATTTTTATGATGTCCAAAACTTGTCTACTTTGTCCATCTATACCATATAATTCCAGTTCTCAACTAAAATAATTAAATTCTAAATCTGGGTGATATACAATGGTTATCAGTCCAGCTTCTGTTAGGTCTCAAACTTTTGTTGTCAAAATCAGCTTTGTATTTTTCTGTAATTTTTCTCTATCGTAACTTTCTGTTTCCCTATCCAAATCTATAGTTATTGATTGTGTAAGTAGACTTCATGAAAGTAGTAAAGAATCGTAATCATACATGATATCTTCATGAATAGAAAATTCTACAAATGGGTCATACCTGCTTCATCACCAAAAAACTTCACTGATTGTCATAATATCTTTTCTCGCATTTGAGCAATCAGCTATGAAAAAATCTTCTTGTGGAGAATCTTCTGGCGATATTCCATAATCAATTATTTCATCTGCTGTCGTGTATAAAACTCATGGATTGGCATAATTATACGTGTCATCGGAAAGGTTTATATCTTCATTTGATGCAGACCACGTGATGATTGGTCAATTTTGTGTTAAAATTTTATGAAAAGAAACTCCATAATCGTCTCTTTTATTTACTCGGTATTGATGTGCATAGAATGAATCAACTTGTTGTCATGAAAAAAATAAAGAAATCTGAATTTCTTCCGTGTCTGAAATGGAAAATCGTGGATAGTTTCACTCATTAAGTAAAATGTTTACGTTTCAATCGTGTGTAGAAGAAAAATCAAACATTTCATTTGAGTCGGCGATAATTAGAAAATCATGAGCTGGAATCTGAATATTTTGGTAAATATAGTTTGTATTGTCTGGAAATATATTTCATGAAATAGTTAAATCTCAGAAAAAATCTCCATTTCAAATATTGAATATTTCTATCCATTCATCGTCATCATCGTAAAAAACTTCAGATAGAATTAAATTAAAATCTGAATTTTCTCATGTTATATCTCAAGTTCAAGAATCAGTTCAAGTTCAAGAAGTATCTCAAGTTCATGTTTCATCTCATATTCATGGATTTTCTGTATTTCAAGTTCACTCAGAACTTCATGTTCAAGTTCAACTATCATCTCAATTTCACGAATCATCTGAACTGTAGGGGTAGTCTGTTGGTCAATTTCATATCCATGGTTTTCAGCTTTTTATGATTATTTTTCATGGATTGGCTATAAAATTTCATGTAATATTATAAGAATCTGATTCTGTGGTAACTTGTATTTCTCGTCAATTATTGTAAAATTTTTGGAAAGTTGGACGTGGTTTACTTGTTGGAATTTGATTATTGCTAACAACTGATTTATCCACATTGAATGTATCTATTTCTATTCATGAAAACATTAAACTAACTGAAATTTCATCCGAATCTGCGATATTAAATCATGCGTTATTTACTGATAAATTTTCATCATTTATTAGTCAAATTTCTACTTTATCTGCTAGAATTATTGAAGCATATGATGGAATATCTAGATTTTTGGTATAAAGTGAAGATTTCGCTCAAGAAAGACTTAATTTTCATGAAAAGTCCTTATCAGAAAGGTTTGTAATTTCTATTCGTTCTGTCGTTCATAGTCGATAAATTTCTGAGATGATCAGATTTGGTAAGTCCAAATTTTCTTGTCATTCTGTTTGTAACGGAGATTTCTCATTCTGAGCGTCTAGCGAAGAATCTTGTGTGCTTTCGTTGTCATTTCAAGGCATAGCCGAGAAATCCATTTGTATATTACCCTCTACCTGCTCAGTGAATTTTTCACTATCTACGCTAGTGGAGTAAACGTTCGAAATGACTAACCCAACATCTTCCTGTCATTCTGAGGCATTAACTGAAGAATCTTGTGTGTTTTCTCTGTCATTCTGAGCCGAATAAAATGAGGCGTGAGAATCCATAGGTATTTCACCATCTACCTGCTCGGTGGATTTCTCACTTTCGTTCAAAATGACAGAATTCTCAGTGGATATCTCTAATTTCTGAGCAATACTCAAATTAAAAATTAAGGGGAAAAGGGCTAATCGTGTAGCAACGATCATGCGAAACGTTTTCATTTTGATAATGAATACGAAATAAAAATTATTTCAGTAAATAATCTAATATCGTATGTTTAGCTTTTCAAATTTCTGCAAGAATATTTGTCGAGATTTCTGGCTTGTGATAATCTTTGAGAGAAATTAGAGCATCAAGCAAATCCACTGATGTAGTCTCTTTAGATTGCTCCACCATAATGTCGTTAAAATTTTTTACATACCATTCAGCATTGAGTTTTTGGTCGTGTGTTCGAGGTATCGGAACTATGATACTTTTCAGATTAAATAATTTTTGTTCTGCGAGCGAAGTTGTTCATCCACGAGTGAGTGAAATATCACAGTGCTGGTATAGAATTCACATATTGGATTGAGAAAGAAAGTCGTATGTTGTAACTGAAGGAAATTCTTTAAAAATCTGTTTCAAATCCTCATTCAGTTTTCCAAGAATTATGTGATAATGAAAAGATTCACGTAAAACTTTGTTTTCTTTGAGTAAATCAGCTAAACATTCATAAAGTTTTTTGGAACCCTGAGATCATCACATTACTAGGATAGAAGTTTTTCCATCTTTTTTTTCAGATTTTAGAGAATTGGATAATTCTGGATTTGAATTTCAGGATGGAACTATTTCATCAGAGAGAATTTGTCCAACTACGATAGCTCATGGAAAAACGTTATCAAATCCACAGAATGATTGTTTGGAAAATTTATTTCAGATTCTATTTACTAATCATGGTTTTACATCTGATTCATGTACGTAAATTGGTTTATGTAAAAATTTAGCAGCAAAAACTACAGGCAAAGCTACATATCATCATTTACAAAAAACTACATCAGCTTTTGATTTTCGTAGGTAAAATATTGATTGAAAAAATCATCCCGCGAAGAGAAATAAATCTCTAATGTTTTTTAGACGAGATTTTAGTGGGGTTTCTCTACGCCATTTTCATGACAAAATAGGAATAAATCTGACTTTACTTCAAAATTTACTAGCCGTTTCCTGTTCGAGAGAACTTTTTGATCAGAATCGAATTATTTCTTTTACTTGATCTGAATATTTTGAATCTGAAAATATAGTTTCAATTAAAGATTTGATAGGAAAAACGTGTCATCCCGTTCCTCATCAAGCCATAACTATTGTCTTCTTTTGCATTATTTCATAAGTAGACATTGTTAAATACAGTGTCCAGTATTGTCTATTTATACATAAATTGCAAGAGATTTTAAGTATTTTTTAATCAATAGTTAAACCTTTAGCTACTGATTTTATCGGTTTGAGAGAAATTCAAACTATAATTAAATTGTAAATTCATGCAATTAACAAGAATAGTCGTCGACTGATCTCATGATCATTTAGCCATCCATTAATAAAGAATCCACTTATTAACATAACTGCTAATATTCATATTAATTGAAGTCAAGCTTTTTTTTGAAATTTTGGAAAAACTTTCAGTTTTCATGCTACTAACATTGCACCCACCATAAATATCGTTTCAATTAAAACTTGAACAATTATTCATCCAAGCAAATTCCGTTTTGGAATCACAAATAGTGCAACAATAACTCAAACAATTACTCATGTCAAATTTATCTTGAAAAGTACGTTTTGTTTTTCTAATGATACGAACAAATAATTAAAAATCTGTTTAATAAAACTGAAAAATAGAACTATTCCAAGGAATGGTAAAATCTGATTTGATCATCGTAAAGATAGAGAATCTCGGCTTCATAAAAAATCTTTACTTGATACAAATAATATAACATCTCTATTAAAGACTCGGAAATCTATTGCTATCATTCATCCAATCCAACCAACTAATGTGAGCAAATTTCACATTGATTTTCTTTTGTCTAAATTTGAATATGTTGGGATTTTGTGAAGTAAACTATTTCACAATGATGATGGAATAATTAGAAGTATTTCGAGTAATGATAATGCTAATGCCCAATATCATACATATTCATATCATGATGAAGTTGGAAAAAATCGTCCCAAAAACATCAAAACAATTAATGTATGAAATGAACTGAAAAAATATGAAAATCAATATTTTCGGTTTTCTTTGAAAATTTTTTTGATGAATTTGAGGTCTATATCGATTTTGAATGGTAATAGATTTTTACTTCTCAAATGAACATCAACATTTTGTCATATCGAGCTTGCAACCACAGAAAATACAACGCAACAAAATGCTAAAATCGTAGTAGTATTTACTAATTCATGTTCAAAAGATACATTTCTAAAAATCAGATAAACTGTTGGTAGCAAAATTGCTAATTGTGAAAGTCTAGCTACAATTAAGGACCAGCTTAATCTATTCATTTTTCGGAATAACTGCAAAGGAAGCTGTTGAATTCCCACAAACATATTACTTGCTGAATATAGCATAGCAAGTGGTAATCATCGAATTATGAATGGATTGCTTGTATATGCAGGTATCAAATATGCTGTCACAATTGCAAGTGTATAAATCACAATTATCATAAACATTCTAGTTCAGACGAATTTATGGTAATTATCTTTAAGTTCTGGAGAATCATCTCATTTTTCTTCTTTAATTGCTCACAAACGCTTTACTGCAATTACATAAATTCCAAAATCCACGAGGGCAGTCCACCAGGCAAAAAATCTGAATATTGTTCCATAATCTCCATAACGAAGTGGCCCTAAATATGAAGATATAATTTTGGTAATAACAAAACCAAAAAGAGCTGAAATAATTCTCCCAAACAACTGCCAAGCTGCATCTTTTATTACTAATTTATGTCACGACATTTATTATTTTTTCACGTAAATATTTCAAAAAAAACAGATCCTAAAATCAAATTATAATTTTAATCTTCTAACTATTTTATCCAATGTACTTTGCTCATAATTATCAAGCATTGGAATATATTCATTCAACTCGTTAACAAAATTCTGTAAATTTTTTTCTGTATCCTTTATTGTATAAATTCTTGGCACCTTTTTATCATCAATTATCACTATATTATGAATCTTTTTCTTTTTAGTATGATATTCCAAAATAAATCAACCTAAACTTTCATATGGAAAAGTAGATTTTCAAATTTGTAAAGCTTGTTTTCATGTTATCATTTTTATAGTATCATTAGTTTTTGTGATATAGTAGATATATCCTCAAGCTATAATAAGCAAAAATATTCATCAAATAATATTATTTGACAATATAGAAAGTATTACAAATAATAATATAAAAAGTGCAAAAATTAAAAACCGTTTCTTACTTCTTTCAAAATTTTCTCAGTCATAAACTTTTAATTCCATAGGTATGAAAAGATAATATAAAAGCCTAATTAATTGATTTTATTGTAATATCGAATATCAGAGTTTTTCAAGCTAATTCATGATTTAAATCTAGGGTTATTGATTTATCTGTTACCTCTGTAATCAAAGCTGCTGCTCATATTCATAAATAAATTCTTTGACCTTGTGTAAATTTAGTTAAATCTCAAACTTCTTCTGCAGAATAAGTCATTACGTAATCTTCTCTACGCTGTCCATATCCCTTTTCTGGTCAGAATTGGACAGTTTTTGTCTGTCAGACTTTCATTCATATTACTCATTCATCAAATCATTTTATCATTTGTCATGCTCATACTTCAAATGTTAGTCACTGTGAATAGTCTCTTCATTCCATATATTTTCAGCATGCTTTTGCTATTGATTCTACACTTGTATCAAACACTGTTCCATCTTCTAAACGTCAAATGTAATCAACTGTAATATTATCTCAGTTTTTTATTTCATCTCACTGTCACTGTTTATCAGAATTTTTCAAATATTCTTCTACAGCTTTTTGTATTTCCATAATTATTTAACGTAAAATTTAAAATTAATTGATAGATTTTACAGTAATATCAAATATCAAATCTTTTCCTGCTAATTCATGATTAAAATCTAGAGATACTTCTTTATCTGTAATCTTTAAGATTTTTGCTGGCAATCCCATTCATAGATCTACTGTATCTCACTCCTTAAACTGACTAATATCTCAAAGCTGATTTTTTGGAGCTACTACAATAGCTTCTTTATCATATTCTCCATATCACTTGTCTGGTCAAAATTGAACTGTTTTTGTTTGTCAGATTTTCATTCAAACTACTCATTCATCGAATCATTTTATCATTTGTCATGCTCATACCTCAAAAGATAATCCTTGCATATAATCTCTTCATTCCATATATTTTCAACATGCTTTTGCTACTGACTCTACACTTGTATCAAATACTGTTCCATCTTCTAAACGTCAAATATAATCTACTACTATATTATTTCACACTTTTATTTCTTCTCATTCTCATTTTTTATCAGCTCAATCTAAATATTTTTGAACGGCTTTTTCACATTCGCTAATTTCAACTACTTTCGTAGGTTCTACATCCTCAGTAGATTTCTCATCTTTATTTCCACAAGCAGTTAATAAAATCCCTGATAATAGGATTAAACTTACTAATAATGATTTTTTCATAATTCTATGTAATAAAGAGATAAAAAAACTCTGCTTTTTATAATTATTTTTGTCTATTATTCAAATACTCTTCCATAATTCGTCATTTTTCCTTATTTTCTTTGACTATATCTATATCTCATACATATCTTAAATACCAAGGTTTATGCTATATCAAATAATATCTTCTTTTCATTCTAAATATTTAAGATATTAATATTTAATTTAACCTACATAATATCTCGAATTTTTTTCTGTTTCATCATAAATTTGAAGAGAAATTTTTACTTTGTAAATTAGCATATGAATTCATTCCATCTTTTTCTTCTTCATTTTCAAGTCAAAATAGTGTTAAATTATCGACATTTATCCAATTATTCCATTTATTTTTTATTCAGACTTCTCTTCATGTTATTACTTCACCATCACGTAAAGTTAAATTTCAAGTATTGTTTGATATTTCTGTGAAACAATTTTCTGGAATTCGAATTGTTGGAAAATCTTTGGTAAAGACTACTGTAATTTTTGTATTTTTATCGCTCAATATTAAATCTGATACTTCTTCTAAAATTCTAACTGTCATAGTATATTCTCCATCTTCATTTATTTTTGGACTACGTGTATAAATCTCTCATTCATAGTAAGAATTTCATCGATTTTCATTCTCAGTTATGATTAGAACTCACGTTAAATCTTGTGTAAGTACATATTCATTAAAATCCAATCAAACTGCTATTTCTGGACTGTATGTATTATCTATAATTTTACAGAGTTTATCACCATTTTTTATTTCATCTCATTCTTGCACATATATTTCTGATACTATTCACTGAATCGGAGCTCTAGGAGAATATTTATCGACTTCATATAAATAATTTATATTTTCTTGGTTTTCTAATAGTATTTCACCGTCTAGTCTAGTAACTTCAGATTTTAAATATTCTCTTTGAGAGTTTAATAAACTTAATTTTTTATTTATATTTTCTGTCTTTTCTTTCAAAAATTCTATATTTTTTTCATCTTGTGTGTCTATTGCAATACTTAATGCTGCACCATTATCTCTTAATTCATTTTCTAAATTTGAGATTTCTTCTCAGAATTCTAATTCAAACTGATCATATTCATCTTTTTTTTGATAATATTCAGCAAACTGTCTTCATAGTCTAGTATCTATATTTATATCTGGAATTTCTCAATTTTCATCTCATATTTGCATTAAAATATCCCATTCTTGGACTATATCTCACTCAGTTACATTTAAAGTCATCAGCTGTCCATCTGCATCTGAAAGAATTGTAACTTCTGGATATGATAATAATTTTCATTCTTTATCTATCTCTAAAGTATTAGAAAATTCTGAAATATTTATCCGTTCCTCTACAACTTCTTGTTTTTTATTTTTTTGGAAAATACTGTATATTATGAAACATATTAGAAAAAGTACAAAAACTATACAAAATATTCCAATACTTTTATAATTTCTCCATCGATTTTTGAATGTCATTATGAATTAATTTTCTAGTGAGTTTAAACTAATATTTAATTGTAAAAATATTTTACTTTTTATCAAGAAATAATACTTTACTTGAAACTTTAGACTGATTCAATATTATAGTTCAGCTAAAATATTTTATTAATATCTTTATAGAATCGTGACTTCACTATCATCATTCTATTCTTATCCACTTGAACCAATATCAGATTATAATCTTTATCAATCTCAAGTCCGACAAGATATTCAGTCAAAAATATATAGAAAACCTACTTTCAAAGTACATCTTTTTGGACAAGATTATTTTTGATTGATAAAAAAGAAAAAAATCTGACCATTTTCTATTCAATGGCTTCAAGTGATGTGAGTTTTTTTACCTGATGATATTGAATTAATTCATAAAGAATTAGATTATATCAAAAAAAAATATGGAAGCAAAATGTGAAATATATGTTTCCAGCTGTGAATAAACAATACTATGATCAGATTTTTTAATAATATTAAAAAACCTGAATGATTTGAAGAAGAAGTAAAAAATATGAGATTAGATTTACGTGAAAAAGTATGTAAAGAATTTTGATTAAAGGTGGCTTTCCGTGAAAATATGCCAGAAAGTAATATCGTATATGAACTGGATAAATCTGATGAAGAAATTTTAGCTTGATTTAACGACTGAGCCAGACAAAAAGTTAGAAAATGAGTTTCTCATGGAGTAAAATTTGAAGTAGCTACTCCAGAAGAACATTCCGTTTTTTATAAAAAATGGTGTGAAGTTTCTCAGCTCAAAGGATTTACTCCTATTACTAGAAGACAATTTGAAGCTTTGATGAGATATTTCAAAGAAAATAATAACTGAGATCTTTTTGTAACTAAATATGAATGAGAAATCATCGCATGAAGTGTATGTGCTTTTGATGGAAAAACTATGATATATTTGTACTGATTTTCTGAGAGATGAAAAAACGCATATGGATGACAACAATTTTTGAAATATAATGCTTTTTGTCGAGCTAGAGATAATGGATATGCTAGATGCGATATGATGTGATGAGCTCCTACATGATTTCCAGATCATCCACTTGCATGAGTAAGTGCTTTCAAAGAATCACTTTGATGAGAAAAAATTGAACAATGGGGTAGTTATGACTTAGTTTTGAATAAATGGCTATATAAATGCTTCGATATGTACACATCAGCTAGACATAAAAAACATTAGAAAATTTGAAGATTTATATACTAAATTTTTGAATTTTTTCTAAAATTTCATTTTCGTGAATAACCCTACAAAAATATCAGCCATTTTTCAAACAAAACTTTATTCTACAGGAATATTCTCTTCTCCTTCTCATTCCTCATTTTTTACATCTTCCTCTTTAGCTAATGGTGGAAGTGGCTCAATATTTAATTTATAACTAAATTTCTCATTTGCCAATCATGGAAAGTTTTCATTTCACAAAACAAAATCATTTCACAAAGTAACTGTTACATATGCTCTCTCAGTCCAATAATCTTTTACATTTCACTCCTCATCGTAATCTACCTGTACACTTCACGTATCCACTCTAATATCATGTATTGGGAAGAAAGTCTGAATTGCATCAATTGTTCCACTAAAATCTCATACCATATTAATCGTAATATAACTATGCTCTACTGGAGTTTCTCAATTCGCTACATTTGTCACATTTAATCAGTATTTTACCATTTTTACTCATAATTTTGTAGCGATTCATGCCCTTCATAGTCCATTAGCACTTAGTACAGAAGGATCTATAGCATTTACTACTTCTACACTAGCTCATTCTGATAAAAATTTACGGTGAGTAAGCAAGAATGTCACAAACGTTCTCATTTCATCATAATTACTTATATTACTATAACTTGCACCATCTGGAAGCAAAACTGACATTCATCCAAATTGTGCCATTGGTGGATTATATAAGAAACATCATGGCACCATTCTAGTTACATCTTTATCTCCACATGTTGAAGTATATCCAAAAGATGAGAATTCCTTAATATCTGGCAAGAACTGAACAGTTCGGAGCATTTCTTGTGCTCAAATATTAGTCTGAATGTATTTTTTATATTGATCATAAAGCTGAGTTGCCGTTGATATACTCAATCACTGTTCAAGCATTTTATCCTTGATAGCTATAATCAGTTTTTGCTGACGTTTTGCACGGTCAAAATCTGAAGTTGTATGACGAGATCTAGCATATTTCAAAGCTGTCGCTCCATCTAGATGTTGGTCTCATGCTTCGATATAAAATGGGTTGTAATGTATCATATCATCAGCTGGATACTGTGGATCGTTAATAGTTTTATCCACATGTACATCTACTCATCATAGAGAATCTACTATTTCTTTAAATGTTTGAAAATCCACTGTTGCATAATATGGAATATCTAATCCCAATATTTCTCATACTTTTGATGCAAATCAGAGAGCCGACTCTTCAACGGACTGCGTTCTGCTATAATATTGCTGAAAGATTGCGTTTATTCTTCCATATCCGTTTGTTACTGGACTTTTTACGTATAAATCACGTGGAAGAGAGAATAAAGTTACATTATTTTCATCAGGATTTCGTGATGCTACCATGATTGAATCCGTTAAGAATCATCATTGATGAGTAGCTCATCCGTATCACAAAATCAAAACATTTACACTATTATATTGATCTTTTTTCATTGGAGTTCATACAGTCTTGGAAACTGAAGAAACTATATAACGTTTGACTGCACTAAAAGTTGACTTGAATCATGATATTAATCAAACGGTTAGAAAAAATATCACACCAATACATACTAATGTGAACATTACTTTCAAAAAATTCTTTCCAGCATTTGACTTTTTTCTTGCTGTTTTTACCTTTTTTTGTGAAGATAAATTTGAAGATGTGAATCCTTTACTAGACATAATACACATATCATAAAACAACTAAAAATTCTGATTATAATGAAGATAATAATTCAGTCACCGATAAAATTTCTCATGTAATTTCAGGAATTTCTTTATCAGATTCTCATGATTTTTTTGTAATATTTCATTCGAGCTTTCATGAAAGTTTTTCTCACTTTATCAATTCAATTGGCTTCATAAAAAAATCTGCTGAGAATTTTATTGTATCCGAATATTTAATTTTTCATTTCAAATCAATTACTTTTTGCTGCAATTTAGAAGATTCAAAATTTACAGAATATTCAGATTTTTTATCTTCTTTGAGAGAAAATATAAATTCTGTATCTGTATCATTATAATCTGAAATATCTGCATCATACTCTTTTATTTTTATATTATACAAATGAATTTCTATTCACCCTTGAGATGCCACAAAAGATAAATCAAAAGCTGACTGTTTTCATTGAAATGATCATGTAAATTCTTTCTGAATACTTTTGTCTCACAATTCAAAATATGATATTTCATGATTAATCATTTTCAATTCATTTGTTGAAATTCATAAATCTATGCGTGAATTAACTGTATCAATCAATCTTGCTATTCAACCCAAAAAATTAGGAGAATCTTCATTAATTCGTTCTGATTTTAAAACATTTTTTAATGTTGATACAATATAAGGAAGTCTTTTATTATCGCTTTCATCTACTTCCACCACTCATCCACTATGAACTTCCAAATCAACCCGTTTATCAATTATCATATCTCAAAGCAATGTATACATCTTTGCCACCATATTTCCTTCTCACATAAATACATCTAGACTATGCAAATTTGCATACAATTCATTATCTTTGTATAGTAGACTTACACTTCATGATAAATCAAATGGTTCTACATCTTTTTCAGAATTTTCGGCCTTTACCTTAAATTCAATATCTGAATTTTCCAAATCATTTGATTTTACCAATTTTTTTTGAGAAAAATCTACTCATCATTGAAGTGTTGAATCTTTATCAAACTTTGCTGAAAAAGAAAAATCTGAACTATAAGGTTTATCTTGTGTTATAGAAAGTATATCATATGAAAGATAATTCTCCAAATCTTTGATATATTGAAAATCCTCTACCTGATTATCAAATAACTGCTCTCATTCCTGTGAATCAATATTTGTGGCTTGATTGTTCAAAGTTGTACATCATCATAGTGAAACAGCAAATAATGATAGGATAATAAACAGATTTTTTTTCATTTATATAAATGAATGGAATAAATTTTTATTTTTAGGTAATTGTATCAAAATATATGCAAAAATCAAAAGAAAAAAAATCAAACAAAAAAGAAAAAAACCTGAATTTGATTTCAGGCTTTCTCGTACGGAATTGATTGTTCATTTCTGAACGTTCTCTTGGTTCATATGACAGAAACACATCTTCAAGGCACCTGTCGGATTCGAACCGACGAACCAAGGTTTTGCAGACCCGTACAATAGACCACTCTGTCAAGGTGCCATTGCATATGGGTAAATGGATATTATTGAATAGATTAATAAAATCAAGAATAATTTAATTTCTTGGACTTCATCACCATTCTACTACCGTAAATCAACTTCTTTCTGGAGTTTCAAGTTGTTGCTCTGAAATTTCTATTGGTTCATTGATAGCTTTCCAATCCATCATTACTCTGATTACTGTATCTGGTTTTGGTGTAATATTTAGTGGCATATTTTCATCTTGCTCTGCTTTAGTTTCAAATCTGATTAAATTATATGCATTATCTTCCATTTGAGGGAGCCAATAAACTATAAACTCCTCCGCTTCTCTTTCATTTAATCATAAAATAGCAAGTTTCTCTTCCAAAAATGGAATAATATCTTCTCATTTCACTACAAATCATTCATCAAAATTTGTTGAAATTTTATTTTTTCATTCTCGATATAATGCATATAGTATTCTTCACGTTTCCATATCTTCCAAATCTCAATTTGGCTCAGCAATTACATTTCGTCACTTTTCAGAATTATATTTTGGATATGTATGTGAAAGATTTTCTGGTGTTCAGAGTTTTACGTTTACTTCAGTTTCTGTAGTTGGATAGAGATAAATTATTGGCTTATCTGCATATGGAAATATTTCTTCTGAATATTCTATATTACATCTATCGATACAACTTTCATATTGTATTATATCATTTTCCATTCAATAAAATTTACTACTTATCCACTCTGAATAGAGTGGAAGATTAAGTAATGAACCTTTTATATTACGATTATACGAATCTTTTCATCATAAACATACATTTCTTCATGAATAACATCGAACATTTATCTCATAAAAAAAATCTTCACATTTTTCACTAAAACACCAATCAATATATCAACTATAAGTATATCATGAAATACTAAGATCTTCACATTCTTTTATACACCTTTGGTGTTTATATGAGTTACTATAATAATCTTGGTAATATCATTTTGGAGCTATGTATATTTTTTCATTTTCTCTTAAAAAAGATTCATTTCAGTTACACAAAAATTCAATATCAAACCAATTAGGAATAATTCATACTTTAGTTAATCCTGCTCGAATTCATCATACAATAAGTAGTGATCATCAAATTATAAGTCAGATTTTTAAACTTTTTTTCATGTTAATATCATCAAACTAAAGACTATTCTTCACCTGACTTTTCTCCAGAATTTTCTGAACTATCTCAACCTTCTGAACTAGAATCAGAATTATCTGGTAAATCGTTTTCTTCAATTGAAAGTCCAAGTCTTGCTCTAGTTTCTGCATCTACAAATTCTCTCCTTCTTCCATATTTTTTAGCTGAATATTCTTTGAGAATTGGAACTATTTTTTTATTCTGATAATCTTTAGTGTAAATTGAATTCATACTAAATACACGAGTTGTTGCATTATCGATATTAAGTTTAATGTAAGATTTATAGTTTGCTATTCATACAATATCCTGTCCTGAAAGAACAGGAGCATATTCTTTCTCCAAGAATTCGGCATCTGGAGCACCGACCTTAAATGACATCATCGTACCAACGTTACCAAATACGGCAGCTTTTACATCAGATTTTCATCATCATGTATCTCCAAGTCATTTTGGTGGATCAAGCTGAGCAATATACTGGTGTGCCATAATCAATCCAAGCCTATACTTTCTGGCCTCTGATAAAATATCTGCAAATGTTCATGATACAAAGTTCTGAAATTCATCGACATATAAATAGAAATCCTTTCTTTCTTTTTCAGGAATTGCCGCTCTAGCCATAGCAGCATTATAAACTTTGGATACTATAATCATACCCAAAAGTTGGGCATTCATTTCTCAGATTTTACCTTTTGAAAGATTAATAAGAAGAATTTTTTGATTATTCATTATATCATCAAATTGAAAAGCTGACTTAGTCTGTCAAATAATATTTCTAATAAGTCTGTTTGTATTGAATGATACAAATTTAGAAGAGAAATATGGAATAATCTCCTGTTTTTCTCTATCTCACATCGAATTATAAGTTTTTTCCCACCAATTTCTTACGACAGCATTTGTCACTTTCTTGAGTTTAAATTCACGATATCCATCATCAGTAAATAATCTTGTAACATCAAGTAATGTTGGTCTATCTTCAAAATCTTCAAGTAAAGTCAAACTTCCATATTTGAAATATTCCTGAATTCTTGGTCAGAATATCTCTGGTCCAAACATTTTTAGGAAAATTTCTGTGGCATCATTTACAGTTCTATCTGCTTGGTCGAGATTATCAATTTCATAAAGATTAAGTCCCATTGGTCTTTCTTCATCTCATGCTTCGAAATATACTACATCTTTAGCTCTTTCTTTTGGAATATAAGCGAGCATATCTTCTGCTAAATCTCCATGTGGATCGATAAGACAGATTCCATCACCATTCCAAATATCCTGTCTAGCTATAGTTTGTAGAAATACTGATTTTCAGGTACCTGATTTTCATATACAGTAATGATGTCTAGTTCTATCATCACGTTTGATATATACTGGAGAATAAACATTTCTATAAATATTCACTCAAAGTAGAACTCATCACTTATAAGTTTTATATCATTTTACTATTTTCTTTTTTGGAATATCCAAAAATATTTCTCCATCTTTTTCTTCTATTGAATTTTTGATTTTCTCTTCATTTGAGCATTCTGAAAATGGTTTTATTATTTCTTCTTGTTTTATTTCTTTTATATATAAATTTCCATTATTCTCTACTATATTTTTTCCAGATAATTCTTCAGCAGAACATTCAGAAACTGGTTTTTTTACTTTTCAATCCGCTGTATCCAGCTCTACATAAATAATTCATTCATTTTCAGTAATATCACTGGATCATTCCTGTAAATATTCTGAAATTGGTTTTAAATTTTCTTCCTCTTTTATAATTTTCATTAAAATATTATGATTTTCATCTTCCATAATATTGTGTTTTCTTTTTTCTTTTTCACTACACTCTCCAAGTGGTTTTAATTGATTAATCATATCTGTTCTTGTTCATACTGCCCAATGATGAGGATATTCATTAAGAATAGATGATAAATCTCAATCTTTATATTTTTCTGCTAATATTCATGACACTACACGACCATTCCAGTCATCATCACTAAATGTTGGCAAATTACTTGGTGGAGCAACAACTTTATATTGCATCCATTCTATTACTGGAGAACGGTTATATAATCCATCAGGAAAATGAAATAGAGAACATAATTCATTTGTAGAAAAATAAGAATATTTCGAAAAGAAACCAGCTAAATACATAGATACTCCAGCTGTCCATAAAGGTATATACAATAATCATAATATATCGTGTTTAAAATTGGAACATTCTAATGCGTTACTGTATTCATCACTATATACGTTATAAGCACTTTCCAAATTATTAATTATTTCTCTTGGTCTCTCTTTAACATCACTTGATGCTATAATGGTAACTGTAGAACGAAATGTTGGATTAGCAGCCTCTTCTCACATTGCATTTCTACTATCTTCTTTTGCTTTAACCATACGAACCATGGTTATATCTTTTTCTTCCTTTTTAAAGGAAATTAGGTTATTCTTTGGTCATAAAAGAGCAAATTCTATCCATTTAAATGGATTTATTAAATTTTTCCAATTCCACCATTTACTCTCGTAAAGATCCAGATTTTTATATAATCTGTCTGCTGCTATCTCCCTACGCATATTAAAACTAGATTTTTCTGGTTTTACTACAAAAACAATACTTACTGTATCTTCTGTGCTTACTTTTCACATAGAATCGATAATATTATTTATTGGATCATCTGGAATATTTTTGTATAACTTTATTGTATATAATGGATCTTTTTTTGTTTCAAGAACTTGTACATCAGAATATTTTTTTCTAAAAAATTTAGGTCTCGCTATTTTTTCAATAGACGCTGCAGAATACTGAGACGCTATTGCACTTTCAACCATATCTTGATATTCTGGATACGTTCAAATCAAGCAAGATAATTGTCAATATTCATACTGATATACAAAAACCAATTTTTGTTTTCAGAAAAATGTTCACATTATTTTTTCACGTGTACTCACTTCATTCATTTTGTGTAAATTTCACAAAACTTGTGACATTCTTCATATTTTTTCTTTCATATCCTTTGCTATTTCTTTTTCTTGTTCACGATCAGATTTTCCATCTCATCTAGGTAATAATACTTTTAAAAAAACTATTCTGTGTGCATTACAAAATCAATAAAGATATCTCAAAAAAACCTTTAACATCCTTATGAATAAACTCAGAGCTATTATTGAGACAAATCAAATGAGTATCCACTTACCAATCATTAATGAAATATTTAGTATTTCTTTTGGATTTTCAAATACTCTATCCCAAGAAATTGATTCAACAGATGCCGTAAATTTACCATCAATATCTTTATCTGCTACACTCTTTATATTTTCTACTATTCATTCTTTCTCAGTTTTCATCCACACATTTAAATTATCTTTTACTGCTATAACACTATTATTAAAATAAGATAAACATTCTGTTCCATTCTCTCACCAAGAATTTGTCATAAGTTCTCTCGGATTTTCAATTTGAGAAAAATTAACTACAAATTGATCATGAAGTAATTTAACACATTCTTGTTTAGTAATTGCCATAGATATCAAATAAACATAAAATTCACTTGTAATTATAATCCAAAATACAAAAAAATGCAAAAAAAATCAGACTTTTTTATTATGATTCTTTTAAAAATGAAAAAGGACTGATAAATTCAGTCCTAATAATGGTAATACGAAATTTTTACTTTTTAAATTTTTTCAATACAGTCCATATCCATTTTCTCAATTCTTTTATCTGTTCTGGATTATCTATTTCTGTAATCAGATTTTCTTTCTTTACTTCCTCAAGATGTTTTGTGTAATATTTGTTTATTCTAGTTGCATTAGGTTTATTAAATTTATCTCATCGTAACAATCTGGATACAATTGTTCCAAACTCAGCTCTATCCAACAATTTATTAGGTTTGAAATTCTTCATATATATTCACATCAATCATAATGCACATGACTTTTGTGCATAATTTTTTATTTCAATAGATTCCCATTCTTTTTCATCATCTCATCGATTACATTGGTTAGGAATATTTGATGGT